>Ga0255336_100453_pt1 | contig 64908 bp, 60 predicted proteins | sample MeOH1_35cm_T3_17_FD_189102 | JGI IMG/M metagenome (GOLD analysis project Ga0255336, IMG submission 189102) | Sandy soil microbial communities from University of British Columbia, Vancouver, Canada - MeOH1_35cm_T3_179 | ecosystem: Engineered > Artificial ecosystem > Sand microcosm > Unclassified ... | reverse complement strand
CCCCATGCCGACGATCAGGCCCTGGGCAAGGCCTATATGGATCTCTACCTTGGCGATCCGAAGAACGCACGTAAGCCGGAGCGAATGGCAAACACGAAGGAGATCATGGACCGGCTGGTGGTTCGTCCTGACGACCCTGCCAAACTGCTGTGGTGGTGGTGCGATGCGCTCTACATGGCTCCTCCGGTTTTATCGCGTATGTATCTTGCGACCGGGGACAGGAAGTACCTGGACTACATGGATCATGAGTGGTGGCTGACGTCGAAGACTCTCTACAACCAGCAGGATCACCTCTACTTCCGTGACGAGCGTTATCTGACGCAGAAGCAGGCCAATGGAAAGAATCTCTACTGGTCGCGCGGAAACGGCTGGGTTATGGGAGCCTTGGTGAAGGTGCTCGAGATCATGCCGAAGGATTATCCGAGTCGGCCGAAGTACATCGAGCAATTCCGCCAGATGGCAGAAGAGGTGAAATCGATTCAGGGCAAAGATGGTCTGTGGCGATCGGGGCTGCTGGATCCCGATGCTTATGAACTGCCCGAAGTCTCAGGCTCAGCGTTCTTCACGTATGCCATCGCCTACGGCATCAATGAGCACATTCTCGACCGCAAGACCTATCTTCCAGTGATCGAAAAATCATGGAAGGGGATGCTACAACATGTCTACGCCGATGGGCGCCTGGGATCGATCCAACCTGTCGATGCGCAGCCCGGAAAGTTCAAGCCCTCGGCGAGCCACGTCTACGGTGTTGGCGGATTTTTGATGGCTGGCTACGAGATGAATAGGCTTGCAGGCGGTAAGCACTAATTCAGGGATGGCAAAAGCGCCGCCGCAGAATGTTCTTGCGGCGACGCTTTTCTATTGCGCATGAAATTTCAGGATATCCAGAGCAGTGGCTGGCGAATGGGGAAGTTACGAATAACCTCCGGTACGGTAGGGTCGGGATTGAGACGTTTCCATACCGTGATGTAGTCCGGCTTATCGTAGGCAACACTGGCAAAGAGAAGTGCAGGATTGCGCACGGGAAAGTCGTCCCAGTGCTCGACGTCGTGTGCGAAGGGCCACTTTGTCTTGTCGTCGATGAAGGGGACCATGAACTCCATCATCTTCTTCAGACCGCGGCCATCGGGCGTTGAGAAGGTCCACAGGTTGTCTTGTCTGGAAGAGATGCTTTGGGCGAGGCCGCAGAGCACATCCATATCGAAGAGCGAATAGCTATAAGGCTTGGTGCGGGCCAACTCCAGTGGAAGGCTGCCATCGGGCGCGATCTGGTTGGGAACGAGCGTTGTTTTGAAGCGGTCCCGGCACCACTGCATTACTTCTTCATCGCCAGTGAAGCGAGCGAACTCCCCCGCCTGCAATACCCAGCAGGTCCCGTGGTTGTTGTTCGCATCCCGCTCCTCCTGGCCATTCTTCGAGGTGCGCATCCACTCCAGATACTCTGCAAACCATCGCCGCACCTCACTGCCGGAATCGAGCGCGCTTGCACGATGCAGAAGCGTGGCTGCACGCGCTACTTCGACGAGATGAAGCGTATCGATAATGCCGATGCCGCGTCCCTTGTTGACGCCATAGATGGCCTGGGCATATTGCAGATTCGGATTCATCCTGGTTGCCGAGTCGACGAACCAGGCGCGCAGGTGTCGGCCTGCATGATCGGCATACTTCTTCTGCCGCGTAAGCAGCCACGCCGCTGTAAGAGCCGGTACGATCAGGCTGAGTCTGACCATCGCCTCGCGGTGTGCGTTGAAGTTTGCCGGGTTGCTGAATCCATCGCGTCGAATGTAAGGTCCGCTGGGATTTTTAGGATCGGGCCACCAGTAGTCGCCTTCGGAGTAAAAGTCATGCGGACCGCCGGGGCTGCGGTCGGAGTGCGATGCGGTGACCGTTACGGGAGGCTCGGAGACATACTTATTGGCTGCAGCGAGAATACGGTCGCGATCGGTGGATGCGACAAGTACGTAAGCTCCTGCGGCTGGAGCCGCCCATGACCTTGCGTTTGCGATGCTGACCGCTGCTGCTCCGGTCAACGTGCAGAACTCTCTTCTTGAGAACACTTTCATCTTTTGTGATTCCTCATGGCGACATGAAACCGAGCTGCCGATCCTCACCGTTGGTCATCATAGTGGCTCCTCTGCCGACAGCTCGCAGGATCGAGAAATTTACCTGAGATTAGCATGGTGTTCTTGACGCACTGAATGACCATTCAGTATTCTTCCCCAACGTTCGAACTTCGTCTAATCAGGGAGATGACCCGCATGGCGAACAGCTCCACGCCAGTCCGCACCATCCGCAAAGTTGCTGTTCTCGGCGCTGGAACGATGGGGTCGCGTATCGCAGCGCACGTTGCAAACGCTGGCGTTCCTGTTGTACTGCTCGACATTGTTCCGCCGGGTCTTGAAGGCACAGCCACAAAGGCCGAGCGGAGCAGGTTTGCCCTCTCTGCTCTGGAGGGCTTGAAGAAAGCGAAGCCCGCGGCCTTTTATACAGTCGACTCTGCGCGGTTGATCGCTCCGGGAAACTTCGACGATGACATGGCGCAGATCGCCGATTGCGACTGGATCATCGAAGCTGTAGCGGAGAACCTCGATATCAAACATGCGCTATACGTGAAGGTGCAGCAACATCGGCGAGCCAGTGCGATTCTGACTACAAACACCAGCGGCCTGCCGATTGCCGCTCTCGCCGATGGCTTACCCGCCGAAGTGAAGCCATTTTTCTTCGGCACGCACTTCTTCAATCCACCGCGTTATATGCGTCTGCTGGAGTTGATTCCTCTGCGTGAAACAAGTGCGGAAGCCATAGCGACGATCTCTCACTTCTGCGATCAGCGACTGGGCAAGTCCATCGTGACATCCCGGGATACGCCGAACTTTATCGCCAACCGCATCGGCACCTTTTCCATGGGAAATGCAATTCGGCTGATGCAGGAGCAGGGGCTGACGATCGAAGAGGTGGATGCTCTTACGGGGGCGGTGCTCGGTTGGCCAAAGACAGGTACGTTTCGCCTGGGAGATATGGTCGGCGTTGATGTGCTGGCGCATGTGGCGCGAAACTTCGAGGCGAAGGCCGCAAGCATCGGCGACGAACGTACGGATGTGAAGCTGCCTGACTTCATCGAAACAATGCTGGAGAAGAAGTGGCTGGGAGACAAGACGGGGCAAGGGTTCTATAAGAAAGAGGGCAAGGACGCAGAGGGGCGCGACCTGCGTCACGTGCTCGATTGGCAGACGCTTGACTATCGTCCGTCAGATAGGCCGAAGCTTCCCGCTCTTGAGATGGCGAAGAATATCGAGTCGACTCCGGCGCGGGTTGCGCAGCTTCTTGAAGGCGACTCCAGCAACGATAAAGCGGCTCGTTTCTATTGGCCGCTGCTGACGGAGCTCTTCACCTATGCGGCCAACCGTGTATCGGATAAAGAGAATGAACCTGCTGCAAGCATCGTCGAGATCGATACAGCCATGCGCACTGGCTTCAACTGGGAGCTGGGACCATTCGAGCTCTTCGATGGTGTTGGCGTTCGTAAGACTACAGAGAAGATGCGTGCCGCCAGACTGCCAATTGCCGCGAACGTTGAAAAGTTACTGGCGTGGGCAGATAAGAACAGCGAGGCGAATCCCTCCTGGTACAAGGACGATGCGACCGTTTCGAGCGGACGCCGATACTTTGACCCATTCAGCGAAAGCTACAAGCCTGTCCCCTCGGAAGAAGGAACGACATCAATCGCGACGATAAAGAAGGCACACGGCGTTGTGAAGAAGAATGCCGGTGCCTCTGTGGTGGACCTCGGTGAGGGAGTCGCAGCCATTGAGCTGCATTCGAAGATGAACGCGCTCGGAGGCGATATCGTCTCGCTCATCACGCAGGTGCTGAAGCCCTCGAGCGAACAGGTCGCGAACTTCGAGGCCTTTATTATTACGGGCGATTCGGCCAACTTTTCTGTAGGCGCCAACCTGATGCAGCTTTTGCTTACAGTGCAGGATCAGGAGTGGGATGAGGTCGATCTTGCTGTGCGTGCCTTCCAGAACATGACACAGGCGATCAAGTTCTGTCCGCGTCCGGTCGTGGTCGCGCCGTATGGCATGTGTCTCGGCGGCGGCGTCGAGATGAGCCTGCACGCGGCCGCAAGACAGCCGCACGCGGAGTCCTACATGGGCCTCGTCGAAACAGGGGTAGGGCTGATTCCCGGTGGTGGTGGCTGCAAGGAGATGGTGCTGCGCTCGATCGAAGCAGGTGCGAGTATTCGTCCAGATGCGCGCGGTGAATCCGTCGAGATATTTGAGGCCATCAAGAAAAACTTCGAGACAATTGCGAAGGCGACGGTGTCAACCTCTGCTGCGGAGGCACGCGGACTTAATTTCCTGCGGTCCAGCGATGGAATCACTGTGAATCGAGATCGTCTGGTTGCGGATGCAAAATCGAAGGCACGTGTATTGGCGGATGCGGGCTATGCAGCGCCGATATCGCGAGTCGACATACCGGCGCCGGGCGAATCGGTTCTGGCGACGCTGAAGCTCGCTGTCTGGACGATGCGCGAGGGACAGTATATTTCGGACCACGACATGAAGGTGGCCAACTGGGTCGCTTATGCTTTAGCCGGTGGCAACGTTACTCCTGGCACGCTGGTGAGCGAACAGTATCTGCTGGATCTGGAGCGCGAGGCATTTCTTTCGCTCTGTGGCGAGAAGAAGACACAGGAGCGGATTGCCTTCACGCTGAAGACGGGCAAGCCGCTTCGGAATTAGGAGTTCATCATGAGAGACGTCATCATCGCATCCGCAGTTCGAACTCCTGTTGGCAAGGCACCACGAGGAACACTACGCACGACCAGACCCGATGATCTCGCCGCATTTGCAATCAGCGGTGCGTTGGAACGGCTGCCGCAACTGGATCGGTCGGAGATCGAAGACGTGATTCTTGGCTGTGCTGTGCCCGAGGCGGAGCAGGGAATGAACGTCGCTCGAGTCGCGAGTTTTCGTGCAGGACTGCCAGTGACCGCATCGGCGATGACGATCAATCGTTACTGCGCCTCGGGGCTACAGTCGATTGCATTGGCTGCAGACCGCATCCGTGGCGGATCAGCAGATGTGATCGTAGCCGGGGGCGTAGAGAGTATGTCCTACGTTCCATTCGGCGGCAACAAGGTCTCCGTCAATCCATGGCTGGTTGATAACTATCCCGGCTCTTACATGTCGATGGGGCTGACCGCCGAACGGGTTGCGGTGCACTACGGCATCCAGCGCGAGGCGATGGACGAGTTCTCTTATCGGAGTCACCAGAAGGCTCTTGCGGCAATTCAGGGAAATAAGTTCGATGACGAGATCGTTCCGATAAAAGTCACCAATACGGTAACAAATGGAAGAGGGAAGACCGAGACTGTCGAGAAGATCTTTAAGATAGATGAGGGGCCGCGAGCCGATACCTCCCTCGAGGCTCTCGCCAAATTGAAGCCCGTCTTCCATGCGAAGGGGACTATCACCGCAGGAAACTCCTCGCAGACTTCAGATGGAGCGGCGGCCGCAGTGGTAATGTCGGCCGAGCGCGCCAGCGCCCTGGGCATCAAGCCAATGGCAAAATTCATCGCATTCGCCTACGCCGGATGCGATCCCGAAGAGATGGGCATCGGTCCCATCCATGCGATCCCCAGGGCGCTCAAGATGGCGGGATTGTCGCTTGACCAGATCGACGTCATCGAGCTGAATGAGGCATTCGCGGCGCAGTCGCTGGCCGTCATCAAGGTTCTCGGAATTGACCCTTCGAAGCTCAACGTCAACGGTGGGGCCATCGCGCTCGGTCATCCGCTCGGCTGCACGGGAGCGAAGCTCACTGCGACCCTGCTGCGGGAGATGCCCCGTCGCAACGCGAAGTATGGCATGGTGACGATGTGTGTCGGCGGAGGAATGGGCGCTGCCGGAATCTTCGAGGCGGTTCAATAAAGTTCTATCTTTGAGGTGTTCCATGGCGACATTCACCGCTGCACCGACGGACAAAAAGATCATCCCCGGCGGAAGTTTTCTCATCTCCAATCCCGCTCCCACAGACTGCTTCTTTCCCGAAGACTTCACCGAAGAACACCGTCAGATCGCGCAGACGACCTCAGAGTTCGCCCTGAACGAGATCGTGCCTGTATCCGATCAAATCGAAGCCAAGGACTTTTCCGTGACCCGGCGCCTCATCAAAGAGGCGAGCGAACTCGGTCTCACCTCTGTCGATATCCCCGAGGAGTACGGTGGTCTCGAGATGGACAAGGTCACCTCGGCCATCATCGCGGACAACATCGCCAAGCAGGGCAGCTTCTCGGTAGCGTTCTCCGCGCACGTGGGCATCGGGACTCTTCCCATCGTCTGGTACGGCACCCCTGAGCAGAAGCAGAAATATCTGCCAAAGCTTGCGAGCGGCGAATTCGTGGGAGCGTATGCGCTCTCCGAATCCACCTCCGGCTCCGATGCTCTGAATGCGCGCACACGCGCTGTGCTCTCTGCAGATGGGCAGACGTACACACTCAACGGCGAAAAGATGTGGATCACCAACGCGGGCTTCGCCGATCTCTTCACCATCTTTGCGAAGTGTGAAGTCAAAGAGGGCAAAGACGAGGGTAAAGAGCGCCTGACCGCCTTTCTCGTCGAACGTGGAACCCCCGGCTTCGCCGTCGGCAAAGAAGAGCACAAGCTCGGCATTCGCGGCAGCTCAACCTGTCCGTTGATTCTTACCGACTGCAAAATCCCTGCCGCGAATCTTTTGGGAGAGGTCGGCAAAGGACACCACATCGCCTTCAACATCCTGAACGTTGGCCGCTACAAGCTGGGCAACGCTGCCGTGGGGGCTGCACGGATGTGCACCGGCAACGGCATTCGCTATGCGAAAGAGCGCAAGGCCTTCGGCAAGGCCATCTCGGAGTTCGGAATGACTCAGGAGAAGCTGGCGGACTGCGCCGTTGGTGTCTTCGTGGGCGAAGCACTCTCATATCGAGCCGTAGGCATGATCGACGCCGCTCTCGCAGAGGTGGACAAGCAGGATACCGCTGCGATCCAGAAAGCCATCGAAGGCTATGCGGTCGAGTGCTCCATCGTGAAGGTGTGGGCATCCGAGATGCTCGACCGCGTCGTCGACGATGTGCTTCAGATCTATGCAGGTTATGGCTACGTCGAAGAGTACCCCGCCGAACGCGCCTATCGCGACTCGCGTATCAATCGCATCTTCGAAGGCACGAACGAGATCAACCGGCTCATTATCACAGGCTGGCTGCTGAAGTCGGCGATGTCGGGCAAGCTGGCGTTGATGCCCGCGATCAAGCAGCTGATGGATGAGGTGATGGCTGGCCCTCTCGAGCGTGAAGACCGCGAAGGTCCTCTTGCGGAGGAGTATGCTCTATTAGCCAATGCGAAGAGGCTGGCGCTCTTTGCTGCCGGAGCAGCAACCCAGAAGTACATGCAACAGCTCGCCGACCAGCAGGAGGTCATGGGAGCAATTGCCGACATGACCATCGAAGTCTTCGCCATGGAGTCGGCGATCTTGCGCGCGGAGAAGATGTCCGCAAAGTCAGCGGCCGAGATTCCGGTAGCCATGGCGCGCATCTATGCGCAGGTCGCGATGGAGAAGATAGAGCTCGCGGCTCGCCGGATCATCGCCACCGTAGCCGAGGGAGACATGCTGCGGACCCAGCTCGCCATTCTGCGGCGGTTGGCGAAGTACGATCCCGCGGATACCATCACGTTGCGGCGTAAGGTCGCTCAACATCTCATTCAGGCAGGGAAGTACGCTCTATAAGTAGGAACCAATTCGGGAAATCGGTGATATTCCCCCTCACCGTTGAGAGCGTCATCCGGCATACTTGTCCTTATCCGGTCAGCGTCCGGTAAAGTTTTGCCCGAAAGCTGCATCTACGGTAGGCCTGTCATCGTCTATCAGGATAAGTTTTTGATGTCTACCGAAACCTTTTAACACATTGCAGGTCTATAACAGGGTGTTTTCCTCTATGGCCAGCTTTACCTGCCTCTTCGGAGCCGTTTGCCGTATCAACGTAAGATAGGTCGTCGAACAGAAAAATGTCTATTCGTAACTGTCTGGTTCCCCGCTTCCTGGTACCCGTCCTTGCTGTCCTCGGGCCCTTGTCCATCTCTGCGCACGCTGCGCCTCAAAGCCGTATCAGAACGGCGATCTCTGACAGCGATCTAGCTCTTGTTCGCGAGACAGTTCCGGGGCGCGCGCGCCGGGCGGTCGATCTCGGTGAAGCCTCCTCGGACCGCACTCTCTCGGCGGTCACCCTCCACTTCAGTCTGACGGATGCCCAGCAGGCCGATCTGACGCAGCTGCTGGCCGATCAGCAGAATCCTGCTTCTCCGCATTATCATCAGTGGCTTACTCCGCAGCAGTATGGTGCGCGCTTCGGGCTTGCGAGCGCCGACCTTACAAAGGTTCAGACGTGGCTGACGAGCAAGGGGCTCAAGGTCGTAGCGGTCGCTCCCAGCCAGAACTATGTAACCGTCAGCGGCAGCCTGCCGCAGGTAGAAACGGCCTTCAATACGCGTATCCATTCATTCTCCGAGAATGGAGAGCTTCACGTATCCAATATCACCGATCCCCAGCTGCCCTCTGCCATCGCCCAGATCGTTACCGGAATTACGGGACTTAACGACTTCCGGCCGACATCGCGCGCCATTGTGCAGCCTCGCTTAACCTCGCAGACCACAGGGAACCACTTCGTAGCCCCTGGCGACTTTCACAAGATTTACGACGTAAATCCGCTGCTCCAACAGGGAATTGACGGTACCGGCATCAGCATCGCGATTGCTGGACAGACGGACATCAATCTTTCGGATGTGGCAGCGTTCAGATCTGCTGCGGGTCTTCCTCAGAAGGCGCCCACGGTTGTTCAGGTGCCGAGTCTGTATCTTTCAGGCGTTCGTTCCAATGGAGATATCGGTGAGTCCTCGCTGGATGTCGAGTGGTCGGGAGCGGTCGCTCCGAATGCATCCATTCTCTTTGTAACGGTTGGGGCCAATTCAAACGCGAGCGTGATCGATGCCCTCGTCTATGCGATCTCGAACAAAGTCGCCCCCATCGTCTCTATCAGCTATGGAGGCTGCGAGTCGGCTTCGTCCCAATCTTCTCTGAACAGTCTCAACCAGATGTTTCAGCAGGCTAACGCGCAGGGTATCACCGTCATTGGTCCCTCTGGAGATTCGGGTGCCACTGATTGCGATCAGGCTGGCCTCGCCAGCGAAGGGCTGGCTGTTGACTTCCCGGCGAGCTCGCCCTTTGTAACCGGCGCAGGCGGCACGATGTTCACCGGGGATATAAGTAACCCCGGCCAATACTGGAACTCAACCAATACCAGCAACGGTAACGGCCAGTACACAAGCTCCGTCACGGGCTATATTCCTGAGAGCCCCTGGAACGAGACGTCTACCAGCAGCGGTCTGGATGCCGGTGGAGCCGCTGGCGGCGGTGCCAGCATCTTCTTCGCGAAGCCGGCGTGGCAGACTGGTCTCAATGTTCCGAACGATGGAGCACGCGACGTTCCCGATATCTCTCTCGCCGCTGGAGCCAACCACGACGGTGTTCTCATCTGCTCGCAGAACTCGTGTACGAATGGCTTCGCCAACTCCTCCGGATCGTTCAACGTTGTGGGAGGAACCTCGGTCGCCAGCCCAAGCTTTGCCGGTATGCTTGCTCTTCTCGAGCAGAAGCTGGGTACCGGTGGACTCGGCAATATCAACCCCACACTCTATGGTCTGGCGAGTGTGGCCAACGTCTACCATGACATCTCGTCAGGAAATAACTCCGTCCCTTGCATTCAGGGCACACCCAATTGCTCCAACGGAGGAAGCATCGGGTTTCAGGCTGGAGCTGGATATGACCAGGCGACAGGTCTCGGAACCGTGGATGCCGCCAATATGGTCAATAACTGGACCGTAGCTGTTCCCACGGGTACCGGCGGCATCGGTGCGCAGTGCCAGAGCAGCAGCGGGCAGCCAGTCGTGTGCCAGACCGTGACGACACTTCAGGCGACCTCCAGCGTAGTCTGCGGACTCACGACGACCAGCCTCCCCTTCAACGTCACGGTAGCGAGCGGAAGTTCTTCGACGGCGACTCCAACCGGGATGGTCCAGCTGTATGTGGATAACGCTCCTGTTGGAAATCCCGTCGCTCTTAGCAATGGATCGGCGCAGCTCATCCTCGATACGACAAAGCTCCCTTCAGGGGCACATAACGTCAACGCTGTCTATTCGGGCGATTCGACCTTTGCGGGCTCCAGAGGCGCGCTCCTTACCAACACACCGAATACGGGTATCGTCACTCAGATCGACGTTGTCTCCACGACTTCGCCGGACTTCTCGATGACTCCATGCCTGGGAAGCGCCAGCGTGGCCAGCGGCAGCTCTGCAAGCCCGGTTACCCTGACCATCACACCTACGGCAGGCTTTAGCGGAACAGTCAATCTTTCGGCCAACTCGGATAGCGGCGATCTTCTGGGGTACGCCTTCTCCGTCAAGCCAGTCACCGTATCCACTTCGGCAGGTGTAACGACCCAGTTCGTCCTGACCGCTACTGTTCCTGTGTCAAGCTCATCCGTGAGAAAACTGTCCTCTCCGTTCAACCGGAGATCTTCTGGAGGGAGTGGATGGTACGTGACCGGTTCCAGCGCAGTCTTCGCCTGTTTCGTTCTCATCGCGGTTCCGCGTAGGCGCTGGCGAGGAACGCTCTTCGCTCTGGTTCTTTCGGTCGCGGCCTTTGGTGCGATCGGATGCGGTGGCGGATCAAGCTCTTCCTCAGGTTCCTCAGGAAGCGGATCCAATGGAGGAGGAGCAACGACACAGCCGGCGGCACGCGGTACGTATAACATCACCGTCACCGCGACCTCTTCCAGCGGAGGCACCACTCGTGTGCACAGCGTGGTTCTCACCTACAGCGTCCTTTAGAACCTGAAGGATTCGCAAACAAAAGGGCTGCATCTGTCAGATGCAGCCCTTTCCTCTTCCATCCGAATGCTAGTCGCCGGAGAGCTTTTTGATGGGAAGCCTCTCCTCGGCTCCATCCGATGCCAGTCTCATCAGGTACTCCTGCGCGGTGAAGGGCTCCCCGTTTTTAGGAGCTCTGATGTACTCGCCATCGGGCTGCAGCAGCCGTGCCTTGGTATTGTCGTCCAGGTACGCCTGAAGAATCTCATCGCGTAGCCGCTTCTTCAGATCCGACTGCGTCACCGGGAAGACAACCTCGCAGCGCTCAACAAGGTTACGAGGCATCCAGTCCGCGCTGCCGCAGTAGAGCTCCTCTTCGCCGCCGTTCAGAAAGTGGAAGATGCGGCTATGCTCCAGGAAGCGCCCGACGATGCTGCGCACGCTTATCTTCTCGCTCAGTCCCTTCACTCCGGGCCTCAGCGAGCACATGCCGCGGACGATCAGATCGATCTCCACGCCAGCCTGCGACGCGGCATAGAGAGCCTCTACAGTGCGGCGGTCGATCAGCCCATTCATCTTGGCGACGATTCTCGACGGCTTTCCGGCCTTGGCGTGTACAGCTTCGCGCTCGATCAACCCAACCAGCTTGTCGGCAAGAGTTATAGGAGCGACCAGCAGAGGATCGTAGCTTCCGGACTCGGTGTCTGCGGTCAGATGGTTGAAGACCTTCTGGACCGCGGCCGTCAATTCAATGCGCGAGGTGAGCAGGCTGATATCCGTGTAGAAGCGTGCAGTCACAGGGTTATAGTTTCCTGTGCCCAGGTGTGCATACCTGCGAACCACGCCATCCGGATCGCGACGAACCAGCAGCGCGAGCTTGCAGTGTGTCTTGAAGCCGTAGATGCCGTGATAGACCCCTACTCCCGCATCTTCCAGCTCGCGCGCCCAGCGAATGTTGGAGTCCTCATCGAAGCGCGCCATCAACTCCACCACCACGGTGACGTCTTTGCTCTGTGCCGCTTCAATCAGCGCGCGAAAGATCGGGGAGTCCTTGCTGGTCCTGTAGAGCGTCTGCTTCATCGAGATGACGCTCGGGTCCAGCGCACCCGCTTCGATGAAGCCTTCGACTGCCGAGTAGGAGTCGAAGGGATGATGCAGCATAACGTCCCTTCTTCGCAGCTCATCGAAGATGTCCAGGGACTTGGGGCTGAGTTTGAACTCCTTCCCCGAGAACGGCGAGAACTTCAAGGCCGGCCGCTTTACCTCGGAGTACAGATTCATCAGCCGGGAGAGATTGACCGGTCCATCCGTCTTGAAGACCTGCCAGGGCTCGAGTTCGAAGTTCGTCCTCAGCCGTTCGACGATCTCCTCCGTGGCGCTGCTTTCAATCTCAAGCCGCACGGCATCGCCCTTGCGCCGGTTATGCAGCTCCGCGCGCACGCTCTCCAGCACCGAACGCGACTCCTCTTCCTGCATATAGAGATTGCTGTTGCGAGTGACGCGGAAGGCCGCCCGCGTCAGCACCTCATAACCCCGGAACATCTTCTCCACCTGCGATTCGATCAGCTCGTGCAGCATGATGAAGTCGCAGCAACCGTCCTCGCTGGGCAGAGGGATCAGGCGCGGAAGCGACCGCGGCACCGTTACGACCCCAAGAACAGCCGGTATCGTCCGCGCACCACTGAGTCGTCGCTTGTGCCGCAGCAACAGCGCAAGGCACAGGGCTTTATTGAGCACGCGGGGGAAGGGATGCGAGGGGTCAATCGTTACCGGTGTAAGGAGAGGGTCTACCTCGTTGGTGTAGAACTCCATCGCGCGGCTCCGGGCAGCCTCGCTCAGCTCCTCCCAGCGCAGCACTCTGATCTTCTCAACGTGGAGAGCGGGTAGCAGAAGCTCGTTCCAGCAGCGGTACTGCGCGTCTACAAATTCGGCCATGCGCTCGCTCAGTACGTCGAGCCGTTCCTGAGGGGTCAGACCACCCTCGTCCGGAGGCTGCGCCTGGTTGTAGCCTTCTTCAATCCGCTGCAGCATTCCAGCCACCCGTATCTCGAAGAACTCGTCCAGATTGCTCGCCGTAATGGCAAGAAACTTCACCCGTTCCAGAAGAGGATTCTCCGGATCCTGTGCCTCCTCAAGAACTCTCTGGTTAAACTTCATCCACGACTCGTCGCGGTTGAGGAAGTGGCTCTCGACCGATTTCTTGGAATCGGCTGGTTTCTTTTTTGCGGTGGTTTTTATGCTCGTAGATGTGGATCGTTTGTCTGCGCTCATAGAGGTATATGAGATTACCGCAATCAAATCCATACAAATGTGAACAATCCGGCAAATGTCGTTCGCTAAAAAACATTTTTTGTCGCTGGGTCACAATATTTGCCCCTCCTGAAACGTCCTTCCAGACAGATGACTGAAACTCCCATCGAAAGCTGGAGAATCCACGAGCAGGATCGGCTCTTCTCCGAAGCTATGGAGCGCGACCGCCCCCGGCTCCGCAGCTTCATCCGGAGATATGTCGGCGATACCGGCGATGCGGAGGACATCCTTCAGGACGTCTTTTATGAGCTGCTGGAGGCCTACCGGATGGTAAAGCCGGTCCGCCATGTCAGCGGATGGCTCTTCCAGGTGGCTCGCAACCGGATCATCGACCTGTTTCGGCGAAAGAAGACCGGGTCGCTGAACGATCCCGTTGTCGCCGAGGACGATCACTCGCTGACGCTCGAAGATCTTCTGCCCTCCGCTGAGGACGGTCCCCATGCAGCCTATGCGCGCCGGGTTCTGCTGGAGGCTCTCGAGGACGCTCTTGAGGAGCTGCCGGCCGAGCAGCGGGACATCTTTATCGCGCACGAGGTGACAGGGATCAGTTTCAAGGATTACGCCGCCGAGACCGGTATCAGCGTCAACACGCTGCTCTCTCGCAAGCGGTATGCGGTTTTGTATCTGAGGCGCCGCCTGCAGTCGTTCTACAACGATCTGGAAGGCGAGGGATAAACAGTTTTTGAACTTTATGCAAGTAGGAGGGAACAAGATGTACAGAGTACAAAAAGGAATCAAAATCCTGCTGTTCGTAGTGGTGATGGCTACGGTCCTGGGTTATGTCGTCAAGGGATTGTGGAATGCGCTTATGCCTGCACTCTTCGGCTGCCATCACCTCAGCTTCTGGCAGGCTCTCGGGCTGCTCATTCTGGCCAAGATCCTCTTCGGTGGTTTTCATCGTCACGCCGGTCATCCAGGCTGGCGTGGCCGTATGAAAGCGCGTTGGGAGCATATGAGTCCTGAAGAGCGCGAAAAGTTTCGCCAGGGAATGCGCTGCGGTGACCGGCGTCCGTTCAGCCGCCCCGTCGAGCCCTGATCCGCACCGCCGCGCTGAATGCAAAACAGTCGTCTTCAACCGATGGAGATCAGCTTCATGAGTAACGAAGAGAGCCTTAGGACTACATTCGACCAAGCCGGAATTTCTGCAGTGCTCAAGGGATCGACAGAGGCACGAATAGCGGAGCTTGAGTCCGAAAATATGCGACTTCACCAATTGGTCGCTGAGCTGTTAATCAAAAATCAGCAGCTTCGCAGGCAGGACTCCTGACCTCATATGTACTTGAAAGAGGATTACTTATTGTGAATCGTGCAGCGAAAATGTGACACATATCGTTGTCACTCCGGCTATATTCATTAGTAGACCGTGTCTGAAAACCCGGTTACGACAGGAGAAAATAATGAAAATCATGAAGCCTGGAATCTTCGCACTTGCACTGGCAACATCTCTTACGTTGAGCGCCGCCGCTCAGGATGCTGCACAGGATTTGAAGAAAGCCGGCAGTGAAACGAAATCTGCAGCAAAGGATACGGCTCATGGCGTAACCAAGGGCACGAAGAAGGCGTATCACAAGACCGCCGAGGGCACGGAAAAGGCCTACGATAAAACCGCCGAAGGCACCGAGAAGGTAGCCGACAAGACTGCGGACGGAACCAAGAAGGCGTACCACAAGACCGTGCACGGCACGAAGAAGGTAGCCGACGAGACTGCGGACGGAACCAAGAAGGCTGCTGAGAAGGTAGCCGGAAAGTAGTTTCTTTAGAGCTTTAGGAGCCCGTGGCCTTGATCGGCCATGGGCTTTTTCCTTTGAACGATCAAAGGATCACGAGTTTTGCAGCGAAGGCTCCCATACGGTCTTCGCAGTCAGCGTGACGAGTGCCACCCAGTAGAGATCCGCGCCCAGAAGGTGAAGGACCTGCATCCATACTGGCGCCAGCAGCACAATGTCCATAATCCCCAGCACAAACTGTATGCCCAGCAGAACCAGCACAGTCGTTGCGAGACGGTTCTCACGCATGCGCTTCGCCTGCATGACCACCCAGATCACAAAGGCGGCTGCAATCATCGCGCTCAACGGGTGAACCCCGCGCAGCCGAAGCAGCAGGGGAGAGCTCGAGGAGAGATCCTGCTCGACCGCTGCACGCAGGCTCGATGCAGGGAAGAGTGTGTCCCCAAGCGCGGCCAGCGATCCGCTGACTCCAACCACAAGGGTTGCAATCAGTCCGACGATGGCCCACATCGACTTGCCTTCGCGCAGTCGAAGCTCCCTGGTCTCCTGCTCGGTTTCCAGCATCACGGCTGTCAGAGTCATCGCTCCCATCATCAGCAGCGTGTTCGTGAAGTGGATCGAAAGCATGATCACGCGGCCGACCGACTGATTTCCTGTCACATATCCCAGCTTCACCAGCAACGCGCCAAGAAGGGACTCGATGACAATAAGAATGGTCGAAGCTATGGCCATCGTGCGCGCTGCCTTCCCCTTGGGGGTGGCGCGGAAGATCCAGATGACCAGGCCAACCAGGACAAAGCCTGCCCCGCCTGTCATACAGCGATGGATGAACTCGATGATCGTATCGACGCGGGGCGATAGCGGAATGACCTGTCCGTTGCACAACGGCCAGTGGTTGCCGCAGCCGGCTCCCGAACCGGTGGCGCGTACAACCGCTCCCCATAAGATGACGAGGACGTTGTACGCCACAACGAACCATGCGTAGCGAACCAGTGCACGGGGAACCTGTTTCACGGACATAGCGGTCGTTGTGGCCATACAGACATTGTACGAGGGTTACGATCTACCCGTTCGCCAGCTCTTTTGCGCGTTGCGTCGCCCGTTTGACGGCCTTGATGAGCGTCACACGCAACCCGCCCTCTTCCAGTTCGAGGATGCCGTCTACGGTGCAGCCCGCAGGCGTCGTCACTGCATCCTTCAGCAGTGCCGGATGATAGCCCGTCTCCAGCACCATGCGTGCCGAACCCAGTGTCGTCTGTGCGGCAAGCAGGGTCGCTACATCGCGAGGAAGGCCGACATTGACGCCCGCCTCCGCCAGCGCCTCAATGATGATGTACAGGTACGCCGGTCCTGAGCCCGAAAGTCCCGTCACGGCATCCATATGCTTCTCATCGACGACTACCGTGCGCCCAACCGTCTGGAAGACCTTCTGCGCAATCAGCATCTGCTCGGGGGAGACGAATCGTCCCGCGCATAGCGCCGTAATGCCCGCCGCCAGCATCGAGGGCGTATTGGGCATAGCGCGGATCACCGCCAGGTCGCATCCGGCGGCATCTTCGATGCTCCGCGTCTTCACCGAAGCGGCGATTGAAAGTATCAGCGTCTCAGGCGAAAGAGCAGGGCGTATCTCTTCAATCAGCGCAGGGACCTGCACAGGCTTCACGCCCAGCAGGATCACGTTTGCCTGGCTGGCTGCGGCCAGATTATCCGTCGTCACCTCGATGGCGAACTGCGCCGACAATGCCTGGGCGCGCTCCGGATGATGCACCGTGGCAAAGATCTGGTCCGGGCCCAGCAGATTGTTCTTCAAGAACGCCTGCAGAAGGATGCCGCCCATCTTACCCGTGCCCAGAATAGCCACGCGTAGCTGGGGCATCGCCGGTGCCGGCGCTACCGCTTCGTAAGTCTCTTCGCTCATCTCAAAAGGCTATCAGACACGGCAGGATTATTTCTTCTGCGCCGCAATCCACGCATCCACCTGCCGCTCCAGAAGGTCCATCGGAAGCGCCCCTGAGTCCAGCACAACGTCGTGGAAGGCCTTTAGATCGAACTTCGGCCCCAACGCCGTCTGTGCCTTCTGGCGAAGCTCAAGAATCTTCAACTGCCCCATCTTGTAGCCAAGAGCCTGCCCCGGCCACGCGATATAGCGATCCACCTCAGCCTGAACGTTCGGTTCATCAATCGAGGAGTGATCATGGAAGTAATCCACCATCTGCTGGCGTGTCCAGTGTTTCGAGTGAACCCCCGTATCGACGACCAGCCTTATCGCGCGCCAGATATCCGCCTCCAACCGTCCGTAATCGTTGTACGGATCCTGATAGAAGCCGAGATCCTTGCCCAGTCGTTCGCTGTAGAGCCCCCAGCCCTCTGTATAGGCTGTGAAGTACTCCTGCTTGCGGAACTCCGGCAATCCGGTCAGCTCCTGCGCAATCGAAGTCTGAAGGTGATGTCCCGGTATCCCCTCGTGATACGAGACCGCCTCGACCGACGCCAACGATCGCTCGGCGAAGTTGTAGGTGTTCACATAGACCCGTCCCGGCCGCTTTCCATCCTGGCTTGCCGGGTAGTAATAGGCTGCTGCCTGGTCCTTCTCGATGTATGCGGGAACAGCGATCACTTCAAACTTCGCCTTAGGCAAAGTACCGAACAGCGTTGGCAGCTTCGGCTGCATTTGAGCGATGTAGCCCTTATAGGCATCGATCAGGCCTTCCTTCGATGTCGGATGAAGCTTGGGATTCGTCTTCAGCGCCGCACTGAAACTCTTGATGTCCGCGAAGCCTAGCTTCTTCACGATGACCAGCATCTCCGCTTCATCGCGCTTCACCTCGGCCAGTCCGATCTGGTGAATCTCTTCAGGAGTCTTGTTCTCAGTCGTGCTCTGGCGAACCCGGTAGGCGTAGTAAGCCTCGCCATCCGGAAGCGCCCATATTCCAGGGTCTTTGCGTCCCGCCGGTGCATACTGTGCCTTCAGGAACCGGGCAAAGCGCTGATAGGTAGGGAGCACGCTGGTCGTGATCGCCTCAGTCATCTCCTCGGTGATTCGCTTACGGTCGTCCGGGCCGATAGAGGCGGGAAACCTCTTGAGAGGCTGCGCATACGGGCTCTCCTCCGGCTTCTGCGAGGCCAGCGTCTCCGTCTGCGTCACCACTTTATCCAGCAGAAAGGCAGGAGGAACTCGTCCCTCGTCCATGCCCAGCTGCATATTGGTCATGTTCTGCGAGAAGACAACCGGAATCTTCTTGAGCCGCGTGATGTAGTCGTCGTAGTCCTTCACCGTATCGAAGGAGAGGCTGCTGACCAGTTGGACCATCTCTGTGTGAAAGCCGCTGAACTGGTTCACCGGCATCTCCCACTCCTTGAAGCGCGCGCCCTCCTGGGCATCGGTCAGATCGCGGATCATCAGGTCACGCGAGAGGACCTCCTGCGGCTTCAGTCCCGTGGTATAGATCTCTGCGAGCCGATCGAGAAAGGTACGGCCTCGCGCCAGTGAGGCATTGATCGCCTCAATCGAGGAGTCGCTCCACTGGTCGTTGTACCTCTTATCGCCAAGAAACGAGGCGAATTCGGGCGAATGCTTCAGCCGATCCTGCCATATCTCGTCGAACAGTGCCGAGAGCGCCTTGCTGCGTTCTTCCACCGTCTGCGGGGCTGCCGCAGCCTGTTGTTCCAGCGCCCTGACACTTTGCGCCGGAGCCGTGCTGCTGAACGCGAATACCAGAACGCAAGCCGCAAGCTGCGACCCAAACGACGAAGATCTCTTCATGGACACCTCAAAACTACAAGGCCCAGTTTATCGCGTGTCTCTCGGTCAGATCTTGGACAGGTTCGTCTGCGCCGAGCACCCTTCCAGCATCCGGTACAACGTTGACCGGCTGATTCCCAGCATCTCCGCCGCACGAACCTTATTCCCCGAGCACTCCCGCAGAACCCGCAGGACATGTCTGTCAATCACATCCTGCAGCCGGATCGCGGCATCAGCCCGCTGCAGCTCTGTAGATTCAACGGTTACGCTCAGGTCGACCAGTGAGGACAGATCCGCCACCCCCAGCACAGTATCGTCACATTGCAGAACACCGTTGTGGATAACATTCTCCAGCTCGCGGACATTCCCCGGCCACGCATAAGACAGCAGCTTTTGCATCGCATCGTGCGCTAATCCATCGATGGATTTCTCATACTGCGAGGAGAACTTCTCCAGGAAATGCGTCGCCAGCGCAGGAATGTCCTCCGGTCGCTTCCTCAGGGGATCCAGTAGAATCTCTACCATCGTCAGCCGGTGATAGAGATCGTGACGAAAGGCCCCCGAGGCCGCCATCGCCCGTAGATCCTGGCAGGTCGAAGCGATCATCCTCGATCCCGACCGGTGCTCCAGCATTCGCAGCAGCAGGCCCTGTGCGTCAGGGGACATCTCTTCGACGCCGTCGAGAAACAGCGTTCCCCCTCGGGTCCTCTCCAGAAGCGATCGAACCAGCAGGTCTTCGCGCTCTTCTTCGTTTGTCTCCGCAAGCCGTATCGCATGGCAGATCACGAAAGGTCCATCTGCGGAGCTGCTTCGTGCGTGCAGCGCTCTTGCCACCAGCTCTTTGCCCGTGCCCATCTCTCCGCGTACCAGTACCGTTCGAAAGTGCGGTCCGATGCGTTCGATCTGTAATCGCAGACGTTGCGTCGCCTGCCCTTCGCCCGCCAGATAAGTGTCTGAAGGCGTGGGCTTAGGGATCTCGTAAAGCGGCGAGATACCTGAGACGGCGGATAGGTCGGAGATGGCCATATTACTTCCATCTATCGGCATATCCGGCCCCGGGATGAGGCTGAAGAGACGTGGAAAAGACAAAAGGCCGGGCACCAGGCGAACCCGGTATCCGGCCTTTGAGATCTGTCAGCCTGAATTAGGCAGTCGTCGTGGCGCAGTAGGTATCGAAGGCGCGGGTCAGTTCCTGCGCAATCGCCGGAGCCGTCGAGGTCTCGATGGCCGAACGCTGCATCAGGTACACCAGCTGGCCGTCGCGCAGAATCGCGATTGCGGGCGAAGTCGGCGGATGGCCGCCGAAGTAGCTGCGCGCACGCTCAGTCGCCTCACGGTCCTGTCCCGCGAAGACGGTTACGGAGTGGTCCGGCTTCGTCGCGTGCTGCATCGCCAGCCGAACGCCAGGGCGCATCTTGCCCGCCGCGCAGCCGCAGATGGAGTTCACGACGACCATCGTGGTCCCGGGCTGCGCCAGTGCACCGTCAACCTCAGCTGCAGTGCGAACCTCATTCAGCCCCGCGCGCGTCAGCTCCTCGCGCATCGGAATCACCATAATCTCTGGATACATAGACTTCCCCCTTGAAGACCGCGAACCTGTTTCACGGTACATCGTTTCTTCTCTTTTATTGTAACGGGGGGCACAAGAGCCGTCATCTCTCGCTTCAGGCGATCCGTCTGATGTACCCTCAAACCCGTGCAGCCTGCCCCAATCGACATCCAGCAGAACATCTCCCTGGTTCCTTATACGACCCTCCGGATCGGAGGCCCGGCACGCTTCTTCTGCGAGGTCCGTACCGAGGCCGGTCTGCTTGAGGCCATTGCCTTTGCTCGCCGGCAATCCCTTCCGGTCTTCGTCCTCGGCGGCGGCAGCAACCTGCTCGTATCCGATACCGGCTTCGACGGCCTCGTCCTGCACATCGCCCTGAACAGCCCGATTGCGCCGATTAGCGGCGTCGATCGCATTGGTTACACCGTCGACGCCGGAGTCGAGTGGAACGCCTTCGTCCTCTCCGTCTGCGAGCAGGGAATCAGCGGCGTCGAATGTCTCGCCGGAATCCCCGGCACCGTCGGCGGAACCCCGGTCCAGAACGTAGGTGCCTACGGTCAGGAGGTCGCTGAGACCATCGATTCAGTTCGCGCTCTCAACCTCGAGACGATGCAGTTCGTCGATCTTCCTAATTCGGAATGCGGATTCTCTTACCGCCGCAGCATCTTCAATTCCACGCTCCGAGGCCGCTACATCGTCACGGCGGTTACCTTCCACTTCGATCCCACCCGCAGGCCCCACCTGACCTACGCTGACCTCACCCGGCACTTCGGCGACACGCAACCCACGCCGCTCGAGGTCTACCACGCCGTCCGAGAGATCCGGCACCGCAAGGGAATGCTCATCGTCGATGGCGAGCCCGATTGCCGCAGTGCAGGCTCCTTCTTCAAGAACCCGGTCGTCGAGCGCGAGATCGTTGAGCACGTCGCCACCACCCTGCAACTAGCCTCCAGTCAGATTCCCCAATGGCCCGCAGAGGGCGACAGAATCAAGCTCCCCGCTGCCTGGCTGCTTGAGCGCGCCGGCTTCGTCAAAGGTTTTGCCATGGGCAACGCCGGAATCTCTTCTCGCCACACCCTGGCCCTCATCAACCGAGGCAACGCCACCGCCGCAGATATCTTCGCCCTGCGCGACGCGATCCAGCAAAAAGTAAAGGCTCTCTTCGGAATCCAGCTGGAGCAGGAGCCGGTGCAACTAGGCTGAACATCGCCAACCCCGCGCCGGTTCTCCCACCATCACCCAATTTGCTCCTCTTCCCTGGACCAGCCATCCCAAAAGGCCCCCCGACATCCCTTTGAAACCCGTCATTCTGAGCGCAGCAAAGAATCCCCGTATTCCTCTCGTGCCGCCACAAATCTGCCCGAAGCACGCATCCCTCACCGTAGAAGATCAACTCATCCAGCCCGAAGCCGTTCCAGCATCCGCTGCCTCTCTTCGGCAAGCACCCGTTCCACGGGCCCCTGATCGACTACCTTCCCCTCGGCCATGCGGATTACCTCCGCACCCAGCAGATAACACTCACCCGTATCGTGCGAGACCGAGAGCACTGGCACCTTCCATCTCACCAGCCACTCCCGCAGCTCTTTCATCAGTTCGTCGCGCAGCAGAGCATCCAGCCCCGTGAACGGTTCATCCAGCAGAAGCAGAGCCTGTCCCGGCCCGGCAAACGTCATCGCCGATACCACAGCTCGCGCCACCGAGACCCGCTGTCTCTCCCCTCCGCTCAATTCAAGCGGCCGTCGTTCCGCAAGCCGTTGCAGTCGAAAGAGCGACATCACCTCTTCGGCAACTTCCATCGCATCGCCAGGCTTCGTTGTCCATCCATTGCCATAGACCAGATTCCATCGCGCGGTTTTATGAGGAAACAGCCACGCCGTCTGAGCCGCACTGCGCACAGGCCGTCTGTGTGGAGGAACAAAGATCCCGGTGGCGCTGTCCATCATCACCTCGACGCCTCTCGCGATCCGGCCCTCCTTCGGCTGAACAAATCCAGCGATCGCCCGCAGTACCGTCGTCTTCCCGCTTCCCGAAGGCCCGAAGAGCACAGTCCACGGCTGTGTCAACGCAAACTCCACGTCGAGCGCGACTCCGCCCACGCGGTGCCTCATCTTCACGTTCAGCAGGCTATCGGACAACGTCGGCCTGCCTTCCATCGCTCCTGCGAACGCTTGGGAGCAGATAGATCACCACCAGCGCCGCCGCAGCAAACCCGACTAACGCCAGCGCCGTCCTGTTCGCTGCAACGTAGTTCCCATCCTGCACCAGGTCGTAGAGCGAGATGGAAAGCGTCCGCGTCGCCCCCGGAATATTTCCTCCCAGCATCAGCACCACGCCGAACTCACCCACCGTGTGGGTAAACGTGAGCACCGTACTGGTCAGCAGGGAAGTGCGCGCCATAGGAAGCACGACCGACGAGAACACCCGTCCCGGCGAGGCTCCCAGCCCCATCGCGGCTTCGATGTATCCCCGATCCACCGCCTCAAACCCAGCCACCAGCGGCTGCACCGCAAACGGAAAGCTGTACAGCACCGACCCGATCAGAAGTCCTGTGAAGCTGAAAGCCAGAGGGTGACCGAACAGACCAATCAGCACCCGTCCCGGCGCGGTGAGCGGTCCCATCGCCACCAGCAGATAAAACCCCAGCACCGTCGGCGGAAGCACCAGCGGCAGCGCCACCACCGCCTGCACCAGAGCCCTCGCCATCCCGCGGCCCGATGCGATCCACCACGCCAGCGGCAGCGCAATCGCAAGCAGAATCGCCGTCGTACTCGCTGCCAGCCGCAGCGTCAGCCAAAGGGCTTCAAGATCCATGAAGAAAAGCCTAATCTAGTTATCAAAGCACAGGAAATATCCCAATCGAGCCACTCATCAAGGAAGTCTCTACGTGAGAATCGCAATTCTCTCTGACATTCATGGCAACCGGACCGCTTTCGAGGCTGTGTTGGCAGATTTGAGAAAGACCTCTCCGGACATCATCCTCCACGGAGGCGATCTCGCTGACACCGGATCCAGTCCCGCTTATGTCCTGGACTACATCCGCGACCTGGGTTGGCAAGGCGTTATGGGAAACACTGACGAGATGCTCGTCGAGCCCGATACGCTTGATGCCTTCGCGCGCCAATCGGCGGCTCCTTCTACCATCTGGAACTCTGTCCGCGAAATAGCCGAAGCGACCCGCTCTTCTTTGGGAGAAGACCGTCTCTCCTGGCTACGTGACCTGCCAAAAATTCATACTTCGGCTCTCTTCGCTCTGGTCCACGCAACGCCTGAGAGCTGCTGGCAGGTCCCTTCATCGAAAGCGACTGACGCAGAACTGACCGGGGTCTACGGATCTCTTCATCAACCGATCGTTGTTTATGCTCACACGCATCAACCCTCTGTGCGGAAGCTCTCTTCTTCTAATCTGCTTCTCATAAATACAGGGAGTGTAGGTCTTCCATACGATGGCGATCTCCGCGCGTCCTATCTGCTCTTGGACGAGAATGTCCCCACGCTCCGCCGCGTCGAATATGACATCGATAAGGAGTTGAGGGCTCTGTCCTCCAGCAACCTGCCCCACACAGGGTGGGTCGTCAGGATCCTTCGTACCGCTACGCCACAGTTGCCCTGAGAATCCACCCCTACTTCACCGGCTGCAACCCCATCGACGCCAGACTGGCCTGGACCTCCGGCTTCAGCAGCCAGTCCAGAAAAGCGTGTGCTGCCGCTCTCCGGTCGGATTTCGCCATCACCACGGCGCACTGCATAATCGGCGCATACGAAGAAGTCGGCATTCGCACAAACGTTCCCTCCGCCAGAAACCGCGGCGTGCTCGCTGCCGTCAGCGAGATCAGTCCCAGCTGCGCATTGCCAGACTCCACAAACTGCGCCGCCTGCGAGATGTTCTCTGCCACGACAAGATGAGGTTTTACCGCGTCATACATCTTCAAACGCTTCAGTGAGGCCACAGCGGCCTGGCCATAGGGAGCGCGCAGGTCGTTCGCAATCGCCACCGCCGTCACCCTCTTGTCGACCAGCGAGTCCAGACTGATCGGCTGCAGAGGCGAATCTTTCCGCGCCCACAACACCAGGGTTCCCCGCGCATACTGCGTAGGAGCCGTCCCATCCGCCAGACCCGCCGCCACAACCTTCTCCGGAAAGACGAAGTCCGCACCCAGAAACAGATCCATCGGCGCGCCGTTGATGATCTGCGTTGCCAGATTGCCCGAAGAGCCGAAGCTCACCACCAGCTTTACCCCGGTGGCCTTCTCGTAACGGTCCGCAAGAACCGGCAGAACCGGCTGCAGATCAGCCGCTGCAGCCACACGCAGCTCCTGCTTCGACTGTTGCGCCAGTGTGAACGAGGAATTCATCGCAAGAAGAATTACCGCAAACCACAGGGCTTTACAGTGAGCCTTTGGCTGACCACGCCGAGTACGGTACCCTAAAAGAAACCATGAAAGTTGCGACACATCAGCTCCGATGCACAGAGTGCGGCGCCAGAATTGACGGCAGCGCTGTTAATAGCATATTCCGCTGCCCCACCTGCAACGGGCTTTATGACGTTATCTATCCCTGGTCCTCGCTTCCCGAAGGCGACATCCCAGCCACCGATAGCAAGTTGCCCAACGTAAGTGCCCTCCGCTGGCTCTGGCAGGAGCGCCGCACCTCCACGATGTCCATCGACCAGTCCGGCGTCTGGCGCTTCCGCGATCTCTTTCCCATCCTCGACGACCTCGACAACGTCGTCACCCTCCGCGAGGGCAACACGCCCCTCTACGACCTTCCCCGCGCCTCTAAGGCCCTCGGCCTGCACTGGGTCCTCGCCAAGCATCAGGGGATGAACCCCACAGGCTCCTTCAAGGACACCGGCATGACCGCCGCCCTCTCCGTCGCCCGCGAGCGCGGCTTCGAGTGGGTCGCCTGCGCCTCCACCGGCAACACTTCAGCCGCCATGGCCGCCTACGCTGCCCGCGCCGGTCTGCGCTCCATCGTCTTCATCCCCGAGGGCAAGATCGCCTGGGGCAAGCTCTCGCAGTCCATGGACTACGGTGCCCTCACCGTCCAGCTCCGCACCGACTTCGACGGCTGCGTCCGCGTTCTCACCGATCTGGTCAGCCGTTTCCCGATCTACCTGTTGAACTCGGTGAACCCCTATCGTCTCGAGGGCCAGAAGACCCCCGCCTTCGAACTCGTCGAGCAGCTCGAGTGGCAGGTTCCCGAGCACATCATCGTCCCCGGCGGCAACCTCGCCAACGGCTCCGCGCTCGCCAAGGGATTCTCCGAGATGCACCACCTCGGCCTCATCCCCCGCGTCCCCAAGGTCAGCATCATTCAGGCCGAAGGAGCCAACCCGCTCTATCGCAGCCTTCAGGAGAACGGTGGCGAGGAGTTGATCCCGGTCAAGGCCAACACCCGCGCCACTGCCATCCGAATCGGCAATCCGGCCTCGTGGCGCAAGGCCCTCCGCGCCCTCCGTACCACCGGTGGCTGGTGCGAGCAGGTCTCCGAGCAGGAGATCGCCCTAGCCAAGGCTGAGATTGGCGCCGAAGGCATTGGCTGCGAACCAGCCTCCGCTGTCACCCTTGCAGGGCTCAAAAAGCTCGTCGCACAGGGCAAGATCGGCAGCGAGGAGCGTGTCGTCCTCATCCTCACCGGCCACACCCTCAAGGACTCGAATTACACCATCGACTACCACCGCGGAGAGCTCTTTACCCAGGAAGAAGAGGCGCAGATCTCCCCCGCCGATCAGGTTCTTCACTCTGCTCTGCGCAAGCCCCCCATCGTCCTTGAGCCGGACACCGATACCGTCTTCCGCGCGCTCGAATCGAAGATGAAGCTGGTTCACGCATGAGTACGCTGCCCACGGACCCCAGTCTGCTCAGACCTGTCCGGCTTCGGCTGCCTGCCACCTCCGCCAATCTGGGGCCGGGCTTTGATGCTCTGGGGCTGGCGATGGGGCTTTATCTCACAATCGATGCCAGCGTCGCCGACTCAGGGGCATTCTGCATCGATGCCACAGGCCGCAACGCGGAGGCCTGCTCGGTCATCGAGAACAATCTCATCTTCACCACTTACGTGGACGTGCTGGCCAACGCCGGTAAGCTCTCTCCGCGCCTGCATCTCAAGATGCACAACGAGATCCCTCTGGGGATGGGCTGCGGATCGAGCGCAGCTGCTCTTGTGGCAGGTGTTCTCCTTGCCAACCACTTCGGCCAGCTCAACTGGAGCCCCCAGCAGATCCTGGAAGAGGCCTGCCGCCGCGAGGGCCATCCCGATAATGTCGCCGCCTGCTTTCACGGCGGAATGACCGTGTCGGCAATGCATGATGGTCAAGTAAAAACAGCAACTTACAGGGATAACTTAAACTGGAGCCTTCTGCTTGCTCTCCCCTCCTCCAGTCTCTCCACCAGTAAGGCCCGGGCCATGCTTCCGCTTCATTACACCCGTGCCGATGCTGTAGCCAACATTCAGGCCACGGCGCTTCTGGTCTCTGCCTTCGCACTTCATCGCGGCGATCTTCTGGCTGCGGCCATGCAGGACCGCATCCATCAGCCCTACCGCATGGAGGCATGTCCCTTACTGGCTCGCCTGCTGCCGCTCTCCGGGACTTCCGGCGTGCTGGGAGCCGCTCTCAGCGGAGCCGGCCCTTCCGTTCTGCTGGTCGTCGACAGCCCCGCCTCTTTGCCGGCCGTCGAAGCGGCCGTTCGTCAGGCAGCTCAGGACGACGAGCCCCAGATACTCCAGACATCCATAGCGGGAGGGGTCGAGGTCATCCCCAGTAATTCCACAGTAATCTCTTAATGGTTACCTAAGATTCCTTTACGCTTTCCAAAAGTTGGCGTACCTTTGGGCGTGTGAGCAGTTCTGGGGAGGGCTGCTACGCCGCCCGTTGACCCCTCTACAGGGGTCCGGGCGTTCCTCTTTTAACCCCTTTTTTTCACTACCGGGTCCCCTAAGGGGTTGGTATGTCCATCTTTCCAGCACCGGTTGTCCACTTTTGAAACCACAGAGGTCTCTGCGCATCTTATTATTGTGTAGTTGCTCGATGATTAATCGCGGAGCACTCTCGGAGGGAGATAAATGGCAGGTCAGTTTGTAACTGAGGTTAACGACGCTAATTTTGAGAAGGATGTCCTTCAATCGGAACAGCCTGTTCTCGTGGATTTCTGGGCAGCCTGGTGTGGTCCGTGTCGCGCACTTGCCCCCGTCGTTGACGAAGTAGCCAGCCATTACCAGGGCCAGTTGAAGGTCATGAAGATGGACGTCGACGCGAACACCGCGACTCCCATGCGTTACGGCATTCGCGGCATCCCCGCGCTCCTGATCTTCAAGGGCGGTCAGGTCGCCGACCAGATCGTGGGTTATGTCCCCAAGGACACCATCGACAAGTCGGTCACGAAGGTTCTCGCCTAAGTAGAATTCTGGTAAATCAACAGCCTCTCGCTCTTGGAGTGGGGGGCTGTTCCTTTTAACCCGTTCACTACGATCGGCTCTCCTCGCGCGCACACATTACACTTGCATCAATGCTTGAGTGGATTCTTTTTCGCGTCATTCTGGTGGCCTTCTTCATCCTGGCCAGCAGTTTCTTCGTCGCGGCCGAGTTCGCCCTCGTCAGCGTCCGCGAGACCCGCATCCAGCAGCTCATCGCGCAGGGACGCCCCGGCGCTGTTACTGTCCTCAAGCTCAAGCGAACCATCGGTGAGTTCCTTCCGGCCGTGCAGCTCGGAGTTACCCTCGCCTCCCTCGCTCTGGGCTGGGTCGGCGAGCCCGCCGTCGCCGACATGATCCTCCGCTTCGCCTCCGACTGGCTGCACGAGCTCCCCCCGCACGCCGTCGTCTACGCGCACACCGCGGCCATCATCATCGCCTTCGCCCTCATCACTTACTTCGAGGTCCTCCTCGGCGAGCTCGTCCCCAAGTCGCTCGCCCTCCAGCGCACCGAACGCATCGCCCTCGCGGTCGCCGGGCCCATGGACGTCTTCATCCGCATCACGCGTCCCATCGTTCGCTTGATGAACACCTCCGCCGCGCTCGTCCTCCGTCTCTTCCGCGCTCCTCTCAGCGGCGAGGGCGGAGTCCACTCTCCCGAAGAGCTCAAGCTCATCGCCACCTCCACCCGTCGCATGGGTCTTCTCTCCCCGTTTCAGGAGGAGATCATCCATCGCGCCATCGAGCTCAACCACGTCGTCGTCCGCGAGATCATGACCCCGCGCGGCAAGATCTTCTCTCTCCCCGCCGACATGCCCGTCGAGCAGGCCAGCTCCCGCATCGTTGAGGAGCAGCACTCCCGCGTCCCCGTCTACGACCCCGTCGGCCCCGGAACCGACAACATCATCGGCATCGTCTACTCCAAGGACGTCTCCCGCTTCATGCACATGCGCTCCGTCGCTCTCTCCCTCGGCGGCCGCAGCCAGTCCGGCCTGACCCTCAGGCAGATCATGCGTCAGCCCACGGTCGTTCCCGAGACCAAGCTGGCCATCGATCTCCTCCAGGACTTCCAGCAGAACCGCCGCCAGATCGCCATCGTAGTCGACGAGTTCGGCTCCACCGTCGGCCTCGTGAGCGCCGAAGACGTCCTCGAGCAGCTCGTCGGCGAGGTCGACGACGAGTTCGACGTCACTCGCTCCGCTCTCTCCAACGCCACCGGCATCATGTCTCTCGACGGCTCCATCTCTCTCCGCGATCTCCGCAACCAGCTGCATTGGGAGTTCCCCCGCGAAGCCGGCGTCGAGACTCTGGCAGGCCTTCTCCTCGCCGAGCTCGGCCATATCCCCACCACCGGAGAGAGCGTCGAGTACGATGGCCGCCGCTATACCGTCGCCGAGATGAACGGCCATCGCATCAGCCGCATCCACGTCGAGCCCATTGACTCCCCCGTCGACTTCGCGCCCTACGAAGAAGAGAGCAGGGAAGCCACGCAATGACCGCATCTCCCCTCGCCTCTCAAATGGCAAAATTACTTTTGATGGATCGAACCTGCTTGTACATGTGGGGGAGTTCGTCATTCTGAGCGAAGTGAAGAATCCCCGTATTTCGACCGACGCGGCACGCAAGCCCACCCTTCGCCACTATTGGCACCCTCTGCGTCGCGTCCTCCTTACCCTTCCCGTCCTCTGGGTCGTCGTCTCCGTCGTCTTCCTTCTCATCCACCTCGTACCGGGAGACCCCATCGTCCAGATGCTTGGCGAAGGAGCCACCGCATCGGACATCGACGCCCTGCGTCATGCCTACGGTCTCGACGTCCCTCTGCTGCAGCAGTACACCCACTACTGGCACGGCATCCTGCATGGAGATCTCGGCCAGTCGCTTCGCCTTCACGACTCTGTCACTCATCTCATCCTGCAACGCTATCCCTACACGCTGGCGCTCACTCTCGTCGCGCTCATCATCGGTGTAGCCGCATCCATTCCCGCCGGAATCGCCTCTGCGCTCCACCGCAATCGCTGGCAGGATCGCTCTTTAGGCGTGCTCTCGCTCGTCGGCCTCTCATTCCCGAACTTCGCCCTCGGCCCCATCCTCATCCTCGTCTTCTCTATCTTCCTCGGATGGCTGCCTGTCTCGACGGCAGGCAACGGAGACGTTGGAGACTTCCTCCTCCACCTCATCCTTCCCGCACTCACTCTGGGTCTATCGCTCGCCGCCGTTCTCACGCGAATGGTCCGCACCGCCATGCTCGAAGAGTTAGGTCAGGACTACATCCGCACCGCCCGCGCCAAAGGCCTCTCCGAGCGAACCGTCGTCTACCGACACGCCCTCCGCAACGCTCTCATTCCGGTGCTGACTGTGATCGGCCTCCAGTTCGGTTCGCTGCTCGCAGGAGCTATCGTCACCGAGACCATCTTCAGCTGGCCCGGCATAGGCCGCCTCACTATCTCTGCCATCTACAACCGCGACTACGCCCTGGTGCAGGGATGCATCCTCGCCGTAGGCCTCACTTACGTAGCCGTAAACCTGCTAACGGACGTCGCCTACACGATAGCCAACCCACGTATGCGCAGCGCCTAACTTTCATCGATGTCGTCATTCTGAGCGAAGCGAAGAATCCCTGTATTTTTTGCAGGATGCCCGGATGAAGAATGCCCAGGTGCCGGGTGCCCCCATCCTTCGCGAAGCGAAGGGTGGGATGCAAACCGGTCGAACCAGAACTATCCCCCTCTTTGAAACCCCAGCGGAGAAACCCACCCTTCCGACGAAAGGACCGTCAGTAAGGATGGGAATTGCACCTAAACCTCCAACTCCACAATCCTCGCCTCAACCCCACCCTCACCCACCGTCACCAGCGCCACACTAACCGGCAGGTCGAACCGCCGAGGCCCCGCGCTCCCCGGATTCAGATACATCACATCCTTCTTCCGCTCGATCCTCGGCTTGTGCGAGTGTCCGCTGACGACCACATCCACCTCTGCGGCCTTCGGATCGATATCCAGGTCATGCACCGAGTGCACCATGTAAAACAGTCGCCCGCCCAGCTCCACCGCCTCGGTCGCGGGCAACAGGGAACAGGACCCACGCACATCCACGTTGCCGCGAATCGCCGTCACCGGCGCAATCTCTTCAAGAGCATCCAGTATCTCCGGATCGCCCACGTCACCGGCATGCAGAATATGCTCCGCCTCAGCCAGAGCCACCCGGGCCTCCGGCCGAAGCAATCCATGTGTATCCGAGATCACTCCGATCAGCACTAGGCCAGCCTCAACCTCTGCAACGAAGCCACATGCTGGCTCAGCTTCGGATCGTGACTGCGATCCGGGTCGATCCGCAGCTCAAGCGCGGTCACGCCATTCAGCTCCACCTTGTAGTCTTCCAGCTCCTCCGTGGTGCCGTGCGGCGAAAAGTTCCACTGCTGCCGCACCACCTCGCGAAGCTCACCCTCTGCAAAGACCACCATCCAGAACTCCTGCGACCGCTCCGAGACCCGATCCACAAAGTGCAGTTGAATCCTCCGGATCGCCTGTGGCTTGTCGAAGAGCAGCCGGATCCTCTGTGGTCCCGTAGCTGCGGCCCGCCATCCTATTGTGCCGGCCTTCCCCAGGGCATGCTCGATGGGAAAGTTTGGATCTTCGGAGCTGATCTCCACAACGGCAATCTTCTCCAGATCGAACCACGAATCGAACTCCGGCAACTCACCTGTATCCTGCGAAATCGTAACCTTACGCAACTCTTACCCCCTGACGGCAACATCGCCAAGCATACGCGAGATTCCCCAAACGTTCCGCTCCAGCCCTCCGCCCTAGCATGTCCCTCTCACCCTTCCCCCTTTACGCCCCCCTCACCGCTCCCCGACACGTCATTCTGAGCGAAGCGAAGAATCCCTGTATTTTGCCCGCAGTGCCCATACAGCCTCGCGGAGGCCTCTTAACTTAAACCTGTCAAGCACCATTCCCCTTCAATCCAAACAAACGAAACAAGATAACGCCTGCCGACCAAGCCACCTCCATTCAGTAAACTGAATATACGCAATAAAACACTGAGCTAAAGACGGCAATCTAATCGAAGTACAATCCTATCTTTCCTGTTTTGAAGACTTTGCGCGATATTGACGGGGAGGGGGAGTCTACAGGCCAACCCGAAGCCGCGTGCGGGGATCCATGTAGTCCCTCAGCGCGTCCCCGATGAAGTTGAACGAGAGCACGCACAGCATCACCGCCATCGCCGGAAAGAAGACCATATGCGGCGAGTCGAACAGATGCGACCGCGCATCGTTCAGCATCGCACCCCAGCTGGCTGCGGGAGGCGGAACTCCCAGTCCAAGGAAGCTCAGCGTAGCCTCCGCCATCACGGCGGTCGCCATTCCAATCGCCGCCTGCACGATCAGCGGCTGAATGATGTTCGGCAGAATATGCCTGCTGAGAATCCGCAGGTCGGACGCTCCCAGCGCCCGGGCGGCCTCGACGAACTCGCGCTCCTTCACCGCCATCACCTGTCCGCGGACAAGCCGCGCATAGCCGACCCATCCCGAGATGGCCAGCGCGACGATCACGTTTCCGAGCCCCGGGCCCATGAAGGCCACAAACGCAATCGCCAGCAGAATCCCCGGCAGCGCAAGAAAAGCATTCATCACATAGACGTTGATCGCCGTGTCCAGCCATCCACCATAAAAACCGGCGACACAACCGGCCACCAGACCGATCGCCAGCGAAAGCGCCACCACACTCACCGCAACGATCAAAGAGATCCGCGCACCGTAGAGTGTGCGCGAGAGAATATCGCGCCCCAGCTCATCGGTCCCAAACCAGTGCGCTGCGCTCGGCCCCACCAGACGTCCATGCAGATCGAGAGCTGCCGGATCCTGCGGCGACAGCCACGGAGCAAAGACTGCACAGATAACAAATACGGCCAGCAGCCCTGCTCCGATCGCTGCCAGGGGATGCTGCCTGATTCGACTCAACAAACCTTCCACTCGACCAGCATGAAGCCACAACCCCAGCGGATGCAAGAAGTAATCTGACTGGAACACATCCTTGGGTAAACTATCGATCAGTGCGAATCCTGATCTACGGTCTCAACTACTCCCCAGAACTGACAGGGATCGGAAAATATACCGGCGAGATGTCCTCCTGGCTCGCCAGACGAGGCCACGAAGTCCGCGTGGTCGCTGCTCCGCCGTATTACCCGGCCTGGAGCATCCGCGAAGACTATCGCGGCAAGCCCTATCAGATCGAAAGACTGCCCAACGAGCCGGTGGTCTACCGCACGCCGCTTTACGTTCCGGCTAAGCCGACCGGACTCAAGCGTATGGTGCATCTGTTTTCTTTCATGCTGGGCAGCATCCCGGTGATGCTTCGCCAGTGCTTCTGGCAGCCGGACGTCATTTTCACCGTCGAGCCGACCTTCTTCGGCGCTCCCCTTGCGCTTCTCGTCGCCCGGGCGACAGGAGCAGCGTCATGGCTGCACGTTCAGGACTTCGAGATCGACGCGGCCTTCGACCTTGGTCTGCTCCCGGCGGATGGTCCGGTACACTCCATCGCCCTCGGCCTCGAACGCGCCTTTACTCGAGCCTTTACCCGAGTCTCCAGCATCTCCCACAAGATGGTGGAGCGAGCCGAGACCAAAGGCGTCCCTGGGGATCAGGTCACACTCTTTCCCAACTGGGTCGACGTCGATGCCGTTCACCCTCAGCCTGCGGATCGGCCCAACTCCTTCCGCCGCGAACTCGGTCTCGAAGACAAAGTCATCCTGCTCTACTCCGGCAATATGGGAGCCAAGCAGGGGTTGGAGCTGCTCGCTCCACTGGCTGCTTCGTTCGAAAAAAATCCTCGCGTTCACTTCCTTTTCTGCGGCGACGGAGCCTTCCGGCCCACGCTGGAGTCTCTCGTCTCCAACCGACCGAACGTCACGCTGCTTCCTCTGCAGCCCTTCGAGCGTCTGAACGATCTGCTGAACGCCGCCGACATCCATCTGCTTCCGCAGCGAGCCGGTGCAGCCGATCTGGTTATGCCGTCGAAGCTCACCGGCATGCTCTCGAGCGGACGCCCGGTGATTGCCACAGCCGATGCCGGAACCCAGGTCGCTCGTGTCGTCGGAGGCGAGAGGGAAGAAGAGGCCTGCGGCCTGGTTGTCCCCGCGGAAGATTCAGCTTCATTGCATGCTGCTGTAGAGCGCCTTATCGAGGATTCCGATCTTCGCGCCCACCTGGGTGCGAATGCTCGACGTTATGCTGTAAGAAATCTTGGCAAGCAACAGGTTCTTGAACAGTTCGAATGTGATATTCAAAAACTTGTTGCACCCATCAGCTAAACTGACTTCAGCCCACCCCGGAGCACAAGGAGAGTCATCGTTTGAAGAAAGCCCTGATTACAGGAGTTACCGGCCAGGACGGAGCATATCTTGCGCAGTTTCTTCTTGCCAAAGGCTATGAGGTCCATGGCATTAAGCGCCGTTCCTCGTTGTTCAACACGAACCGAATCGACCACATCTACGAGGATCCTCACAATCCGGATCCGCGGTTCTTTCTTCACTACGGAGACCTTACCGACTCCTCTTCGCTCATCCACATTGTCCAGAAGGTGCAGCCCGACGAGATCTACAATCTCGGCGCGCAGTCGCACGTACAGGTCTCCTTCGAGCAGCCGGAGTACACGGCCGACGCTGATGCGATGGGTCCTCTGAGGCTCCTCGAGGCTATCCGTATCCTCGGACTCGAGAAAAAAACGAAGTTCTATCAGGCTTCGACCTCGGAGCTCTACGGTCTGGTGCAGGAGATTCCGCAGCGGGAGACTACGCCTTTCTATCCTCGTTCTCCCTACGCGGTCGCCAAGATGTATGCCTTCTGGATCTGCGTCAACTACCGCGAGGCCTACGGCATCTTTGCCTGCAACGGCATTCTCTTCAACCACGAGTCGCCTCTGCGGGGTGAGACCTTCGTCACACGCAAGATCACCCGTGGCCTCTCACGCATCAAGGTGGGCTTGCAGGAGACGTTGTTCCTGGGAAATCTTGACGCCAAGCGCGACTGGGGACATGCGCGCGACTATGTTGAGATGCAGTGGCTCATGTTGCAGCAGGATAAGCCGCAGGACTTCGTCATCGCTACCGGACATCAGTACAGCGTTCGTGAGTTCGTTCAGCGTTGCGCCAAGCGTCTGGAACTGGATCTGACGTGGGAGGGAAGCGGCATAAATGAACGGGCTGTCGATAAGAACGGCAAGCTCGTTGTGGCTGTCGATCCCCGCTACTTCCGCCCCACCGAGGTGGAGACCCTTCTCGGCGATCCGTCCAAGGCACAGCGCGAGCTGGGTTGGACTCCACGCACGAGCTTCGATCAGCTCGTCGAAGAGATGGTGGCCTCGGATCTCAAAGCGGCACAGCGCGATGCCCTCGTGCGTCAGCATGGATTCGACGCCTATAACGTTCGAGAGACCTAACCGGAAGACGAGAACACACGGACTTTTCATGAACAAAGACTCTCGTATCTTTATTGCGGGCCATCGTGGGCTTGTCGGTTCAGCGATCCACCGCGAGCTCACGCGTCTCGGATATATCAACGTCATCACGCGTCCGCGTGCCGAGCTTGACCTGCTCAATACTGAGGCGGTCAACAACTTCTTTGCGGAAGAAAAGCCGGAGTATGTCTTTCTGGCGGCGGCGAAGGTCGGCGGAATTCTTGCCAACAACACTTATCCTGCCGACTTCATCCGCGACAACCTCATCTTGCAGACCAACATCATCGATGCAAGCTACAGGAACAGGGTAGAGCGCCTGCTCTTCCTTGGCTCCTCGTGCATCTATCCGAAGCTGGCTCCTCAGCCGATGCCGGAGTCTTCGCTGCTCACCGGTCCGCTGGAGCCTACCAACCGTCCTTATGCTCTGGCGAAGATCGCGGGCATCGAGATGTGCTGGAGCTACAACCGACAGTACGGTACTCGTTATCTTGCCGCCATGCCGACCAATCTCTACGGCCCGGGCGACAACTACGACCTCTCCAACTCGCACGTACTCCCTGCGCTGATCCGCAAGACCGCCGATGCCGTTCGTACGAACGCTCCGACGGTTACGGTCTGGGGAACGGGCACGCCTCGCCGCGAGCTTCTCTATTCAGACGATCTGGCCCAGGCCTGCGTCTTCCTGATGAATCTCGACGACGAGCGCTACAACACGCTCTTCACTGAGAACGATCCTCCCCTGATCAATATCGGCACGGGAGAGGACGTTACTATCCGGGAGCTGGCGGAGACTGTGGCGAAAGTGCTTGGATTCAAAGGCTCTTTGGTCTTCGATTCGACCAAACCCGACGGTACGCCACGCAAGCTGATGGAAGTAACCCGCCTCCATTCGCTGGGCTGGCACCACAAGATCGGCCTTGAAGAGGGTATCCGGCTAACGTGGGAGCAGGTGAAGGACCGGCTATAAGATAATTTTCCCAAAACGGGATCAGTTGGTATGATGAAGGTGCATTTTTCTGCAGTTTCTCTGGCTTGTACCACTGTCCCGTTTTCTCCCATGTTATGTCTGCCTCCGAAAGTGGAATTACCTTCGGTTGCCTTGACCTGTCAGTAAGTGCAGCCGATCGCCGATAGCCTCTTCGGAAGGCCAAACCTACCGGAACCAGGGCAAGATGGATCGAGCAATCACAGATCAGGCGAAGCGTCTCGCGCGGCGCGTTCAGGCGATGGTTCGAGTCAGGCTGTTTTCTCGCATCGCTGTCATCTTTGCTGCGGTGATCGTTTTCACTGCGCCCGCCCTTGCGGCTTCTATTCCGCGCCTGTCTTACCCCGTCATCAACGTTGAGCAGAGTCTGCTCTCCGCAGCCAACCGGGACCGCGTTGCCCGTGGAATTTCGCCGCTTCGCCTCGATCCTGTGCTGGGTGAGGCCGCCCGCTTTCATGCCATGCAGATGGCGGAACACGCCAATATCTCCCATCAGTTTCCCGGCGAGCCCGATCTTTCACAGCGAGGGGCTTATGCGGGAGCGCGCTTTTCGCTCATCACAGAGAACGTTGGCGAAGCGCCAAGCTCTTCTGTCTTCCATAATCTCTGGATGAGCTCCAAGCCTCATCGGGAGAATCTTCTGGATCCTCATGTCGACGTCGTAGGTATCGCTGTGGTCGTTCGTGGCAGTGAGTTTTATGCCGTCGAAGATTTTGCCTCCACCGTTGCGACGATGAGCTACAACCAGCAGGAAGACGCAATATCGGAGTTGCTTTCCATGAATGGCCTTGAGGTGAAGCCCAGCGAGATGACGTCCACCCTGGTGCAGGCTCGTCTGGCCTGCAGGATGGATACAGGCTTTCCTGGCCGGCACAGACCGTGGTACATCATGCGCTACACCGCGGATCGCCTCGATCGCCTGCCGGAGCAGCTGGAGATGCGAATCCGATCAGGCAAGTATCATCAGGCCGTAGTTGGAGCCTGCCAGGATACCAATAGCGGCGCGTTTACGGCCTACAATATTGCCGTTCTACTCTATCCCTGACAGTTGTTTCTGATTCAGGCAAGTGTCTCGCGGAAGAGCTCCGTGAGCTTTGCATAGGCTCGCTCAGCCTGCGGCTGGTTGTAGGCGGGGTTGTCGGGAACTGTCCAACCGTGGTGCGCTCCCTCGTACATCTCGCTCTCGTACTGTCCTCCCCATTCCTGAAGGGACTTCTCCAGCTCCGCGATGGCGTCGGCGTTCATACTTTTATCCTCGACAGCATGGCCGAAGTAGAGCCGGGCCTTTACGCGGGGAAGGACCAGGTGCGGGCTGGCTGGATCGTCGGCCCTGTAAAGTCCGCCACCATGGAACGAAGCTACGGCGACGACGAGATCAGGTCTTACGGCTGCGGCTCGTAAGGCGATGCCCCCACCGATGCAGAATCCTACTGTGCCGATCTTTCCGGTCGACGGCTGTGAGGCCAGAGTATCGAGGTAGACAGCGAGATCTTTCTCCAGGCCCTCAGGAGTCAACGGAGCGATCAACTCGCTCATGCGCTTCATCGTGGCAGGATCGCCCGGTTTACGTGCGAAGGGAAAGACCGGGGGGCGGCTTGTCCGGTAGAAAGGATTCGGCATCAGGACGGTGTAGCCTTCAGACGCCAATCGGCGGGCCATCTGGTGCTTGGTGTCGCGGATGCTGCCGATGTCGGGAATGAAGAGCACTCCGGGAAGAGGTTTGCCCAGCTCGGGCGTAAACAGCACGGCGTCGACTGTTCCATCGGGAGTCTTAAGCTGAAGGTCCTGCTCCGTCATGTTTGCTTCTCTCCAAACTCTACAAAATTGGTTTTACCACGTGGCGCGGCGGCGTAAGATGAACTTCCATGAGTCTTTATTTTTCTGCTGGAAGTCCGACCACCGAGATGTCGGTCGACGATCTTCGCACCGCCCTCTTCTCCGCATTGGATGCCATCGGCAGCAGGAACAGTGTCCTTGCCGTCCCCCCCGACTTTACCCGTTTTCACTCTCAGTCCGGAACACTCACCGAACTCGCGTGGCAGTACTATGGCGACCGCATGACGGACGTTCTTCCCGCGCTGGGGACGCACAAAGGAATGACGGACTCTGAGATTGCCACGATGTATGGCTCGACCCCGCGGCATCTCTTTCGTGTTCACGACTGGCGCAACGATGTGGTCACCCTGGGAGAGGTTCCGGGCTCGTTTCTTTACGAGGTCTCAGAGGGAAAGGTCGATTACCCCTGGCCCGCGCAGGTTAACAAGCTGCTCCGCGATGGGGGCCATGATCTGATCCTCTCGATTGGCCAGGTCGTTCCTCACGAAGTAGTGGGCATGGCCAACTACAACAAAAATATCTTCGTCGGCACCGGCGGCTCTATCGGGATTCATCGTTCGCACTTTCTGGGAGCGGTCTACGGAATGGAGCGCATGATGGGGCGTGCGGATACTCCCGTGCGGCGCGTGCTGAACTATGCCAGCGATAACTTTGCCCGCAATCTACCTATTGTTTATGTGCAGACTGTCGTCGGCAAGAACGAGGCCGGTAAGCTTGTCGTCCGGGGTCTTTACATCGGCGACGATGTCGAGTGCTTCAATCTTGCTGCGGCTCTCTCGCTTCAGGTCAACTTCCAGATGCTCGACCGCGAGATCAAGAAGGCTGTCGTCTTCCTTGATCCACACGAGTTCCGCAGCACGTGGCTGGGGAACAAGAGCGTCTATCGCACACGCATGGCGCTTGCTGACGGTGCGGAGTTGATCGTTCTTGCTCCTGGTGTGCATGAGTTTGGAGAAGACGGCGCGATCGACAAGCTTATCCGCAAATATGGCTACTGTGGAACGCCTCGAACTCTTGAAGCCGTCAAAGAAGATCCTGCGCTTGCAGGAAATCTGAGCGCGGCTGCGCACCTGATTCATGGCTCTTCAGAGGGGCGTTTCACGATCCGGTACTGTCCGGGACACCTTACGCAGCAGGAGATCGAGAGCGTGCATTTCCAGTACGGCGATCTCGCGACGATGACGGCGAAGTACAACCCTGACGCTCTCAAGGATGGCTGGAACATCGTCGATGGCGAGGAGATCTTCTACATCTCCAACCCCGGTCTTGGCCTGTGGGCTTATCGAGGACGCTTCAAAGATTGAGGCGAGATTGCATCAGACCGCAAATGTAAGTATGCTGGAACCGGCCTTAAGTGGTTGGACCAATAAAATTATGGGTGATCGATTTATGAAGCAGCTTCCAAGGTTTTCCATAGGGGTAGGCGACCGCTTCGCCCATCAGGCGAAGGCTCAGCTTGCTGCATGCATCAAGGCAAAGGCGGCAGGTCTGGAGGTCGTTCCCGTATGGAACAAGTCCAACCGTGAGCACAACATCATCGGCAGCGAGCCGTCACAGACCCGCAAGGCAGCCGATGCGGCGATCAAGGAGCTGGGCTGGGACTCTCCCTACTACCTCGACGCCGACCACATCAATCTCACTACGGTCGAGCGCTTTCTGGCGCCCTGCGATTTCTTCACCCTCGACGTCGCGGAGATGATTGGCAAGCCCGCAGCCGAGGCAGACGTGAAGGCCTTCGTGGCACGTCATCCCGAGCTTGTCGGTACGGTAACCATCCCCGGCATCTCTGAGCCCTTCCAGACCGATGAGGCCTTTGTGATCGCGGTGGCGAATAAGTTCCTTGCTGCTGTGCAGGATGCGGGCCGCATCTATCGCTTCCTCGTTGAGAAGAAGGGCGAGGGGAACTTCGTTCCTGAGGTCTCGATGGACGAGACAGATGCGCCTCAGACCCCGGTCGAGCTGCTCATCATCCTTACGGCCATTGCTGACGAGAAGATTCCCATCCAGACGATTGCTCCCAAGTTCACGGGCCGTTTCAACAAGGGCGTCGATTACGTGGGCGATGTTGCCCAGTTCGCCCGCGAGTTCAGTGAAGATATCGCCGCGATTGCCTTCGCGGTGCAGAAGTATGGCCTGCCTGCGAACCTGAAGCTCAGCGTTCACTCCGGCTCGGACAAGTTCTCGATCTACAAATCCATTCACGATGCCGTGATCTCCACGGGCGCGGGCGTTCACCTGAAGACGGCTGGAACCACCTGGCTCGAAGAGCTGATTGGCCTTGCCGAGGCGGGTGGCCAGGGGCTGGAGATCGCCAAGGAGGTCTATCGCGAGGCTTACGGTCATCGCGAGGAGCTTTGCGCTCCCTACGCTACCGTGATCGATATCGATCCTGCGAAGCTTCCTACGCCCGAGGCGGTCGACAGCTGGACCAGCGAGCAGTATGTCTCGGCGCTGCGTCACGACCAGAGCAACCCGGCGTATAACGCCAGCCTGCGCCAGCTTCTTCATGTAGGCTTCAAGGTTGCGGCCAAGATGGGCGATCGCTATCTGAATGCTCTCGAGGCCAATGAGGAGAGCGTTGCGCGCAATGTAACCACGAATCTCTTTGACCGCCACATCCGTCCCGTTTTCCTGGGAGCGTAGGAAGAATAATGATCGTTGTTCTGATGGGCGTCAGCGGATCCGGCAAGAGTACTATCGGCGAGTTGCTTGCCGAGCGTACGGGAGCCGTCTTCGCTGACGCCGATGATTTTCACCCTGCCGCTAACAAAGAGAAGATGGCGGCAGGGCATCCACTTAATGACGAGGACCGTCAGCCCTGGCTCGAGACGCTGAACCGCCTTATGCGGGGATGGTATGAGGAAGGGAAGAGCGGTGTGCTGGCCTGTTCGGCCCTCAAGCAAAGTTACCGCGAGACACTCTCGGCAGATATGCCCGCTGGCGTGATCACCTTTGTATGGCTCGATGGCTCGTCTGAGCTGATCTCGGAACGGCTGGCGGCCCGCCATCATGAGTTCATGAATCCAAAACTGCTTGAGAGCCAGCTCAATACCCTCGAGCCACCGACCGATGCTTTACGTATAGTGAATGATCGGGCCCCGAATCAGGTTGTCGACAGTATTCTTGAAAAGATTCCAGCGAAAGCAATCAAGTAAAGGCAGGAGAGGAAGAACTTCATGGCGCATCCATTGTTTGATCTGACCGGCAAGACGGCTGTTGTTGTAGGTGGAACCTCGGGCATCGGCCTGGCGATGGCGATCGGTCTCGCCGAATCCGGGGCCGACGTTGTGGCCACCTCCCGCCGCGTCGAGCAGGTTGAAGAGGCCGCCAAGGCCATTGAGTCCAAGGGACGCCGCGCTCTTCGCCTCACCTCCGATGTAGGCGACCGCGCCTCCCTCGAGGCCCTGCTTGAAGGAACGCTGAAGGAGTTCGGTAAGGTCGACATTCTGATCAACTCGGCTGGAAAGATCAAGCGTGAGCCTACCCTGACCGTTCCTGAAGAGACGTGGAACGACATTATGGACACGAACGTGACCGGAACGCTGCGCGCCTGCCAGATCTTCGGCCGTCATATGCTTGAGCGTGGTTATGGGCGCATCATCAACATCGCTTCGCTCAATACGTTCGTCTCGCTCAAAGAGGTTACTGCCTACGCCGCCAGCAAAGCTGCGGTCGGCGCGCTCACCAAGTCGCTTGCGGTCGAGTGGAGCTCGCGGGGTGTAACGGTCAACGCCATTGCCCCGGGAGTCTTCCGCACGGCGCTCAACCAGAAGCTGCTTGACGAGAGCGAGCGCGGCAAGGAGTTGTTGATGCGCACTCCCATGGGGCGTTTCGGCAAAACTGAAGAGCTGGTTGGCTCAGCGATCTTTCTGGCCAGCGATGCTTCGACCTTTGTCACAGGCGAGATTCTGGTGGTGGATGGCGGCTTCCTCGCAAGCGGAGTCAATCAGTAACTCAACGTTTGCATGCGTTGCATTCAACGCGTAGACCGGTATTCAACATAATTTCATAACATTAAGTTGTTTTTTCAGGACTGCTTCTGGCCGGATGCGGAATGCAGTCCCTTTGCCTCGTAGAATTACTACAATGGCCTTCGAACTGGAAAAGGGGACTTTTGACGCCCTGGTCTTCGATTGTGATGGAACCCTTGTGGATAGTGCGGGGGCTCACCTCTACTCGATCCAGCAGGCCCTCTCACCTCTTGGTCTGACGATGACGCCTGAGTGGTACAGCTCTCGTCACGGTCTTGGTCCTGATGACTTGCTGGATGCTTATGAGGCGGAGTTCAAGGTAGACTCGCTCGTTCGCAAAGACTTCTATGAGCGCGTCAATGAGGCTTACCTGAACAGTCTCCATCTCGTTCAGGAGATCAAGACAGTAACCGATGTGGCGCGTCATTGGTTCGGCAGGGTTCCGATGGCCGTTGCCACCAATGGCGTCAGAAAAAACGTCGAGGCCACATTGATCCGGCTCCGGCTGCGCCCCCTCTTCTACACCATCGTTACCGCAGCTGACGTTGCACGGGGAAAGCCTGCTCCCGATGTCTATCTGGAGGCTGCGCACCGGATGAGAGTCAAACCCGAGCGGGCGGTTGTCTTCGAGGACTCCAATGAAGGATTAGAAGCTGCCTATCGCGCCGGTATGAGGGCGTTCGATATCCGTGAAGCCTGGTCTTCGCGGGGTTGAAGGCAAGAAATCGGCCCTGCAATTACAGGCTTGCGAGATAGCTCATGATCTCCGGGCTGGTCCAGTCCTGGGAGCTGACGAATTTGCGGCGCAGGATGCCATTCTTGTCGATGACGTAGGTCTCCGGAATCTGCGCCGTGCCGTATAGCGCATTGATCTTCTGGTCAGGGTCGCGAATCGTCGTGAGATCGATATGATGCTTGACCAGGAAGCGCTGATAGACATCTGGGTCCTGATCCATACTTACAGCAACAATCGCAAGGTCGGGCATCCGCTTGTGGAGTTCGAGCAGGCTTGGGAGCTCTTCGATGCACGGCGCGCACCACGTGGCCCAGAGATTGAGGAGGACGACGTGTCCGCGCAGCTTGCTGAGATCGGCAGTGTTGGTTCCGTCGTTTATGACGAACTGAGCTGCGGGCTTACCGATGTTGCCCGGGTGCTGTCCGCGGTCGCATCCCACGGTCAGGAATAACAGAACAAGACTTGCCAACGCTCTCCGCACTCGATGCTCCTGTTCCTATAATACGAAGTCGTGATGCAAGATGTGGATCAAAACAGCGCTGCCGGTGATCTTGAGCTCTCTGTGATAGTTCCGGCTCGGAATGAAGAGCTGGCGCTGCCCGATTGTCTTGCTTCGCTTGTTCGCCAGTCGGAGCCCGGGTTCGAGCTTGGCCTCCATTGGGAGCTGATCGTCGTCAACGACGATTCGACCGATAAAACCCGCTCGATAGCCTCCGGGTTCGCGGCGCGGTCTCCGGGGATAACCGTGCTGGACGCGCCACCGCTGGGAGCCTTTACGGGCAAGAACAACGCCTGTTGGGCGGCTGCTCAGATTGCCCGGGGGCGGTGGCTGCTATTTACCGATGCAGATACCGTTCACGAGCCGAATGATCTTTCGCGTTCGCTTCGCGAGGCCGAGCGTCATCATGCGGCTTTGCTCTCTTATTCGCCGCGTCAGATCGTTACAGGATTCTGGCAGCGTACGGTGATGCCTCTGGTCTTCTCCGAGCTGGCCAGCGTTTATTCCATGAAGCAGATCAACGACCCCACGAATCGTCTGGCAGCCGCCAACGGGCAGTTTTTGCTGGTGGAGCGAGACGCCTACTTCTCTGTAGGAGGACATCGTGCCGTGGCTGCGGATGTTCTGGAGGACGTCGCTCTTGCGCGAGAGGTGAAACACAGCCAAAGGCCTATCCGTTTTCGCTATGCTCCGGATGCGCTTTCGACGCGTATGTACCGCACCACCTCGGAGATGATCGAAGGATGGACGAAGAACCTCGCGCTGCTGTTTCCGCGACCGCTTTATCTGGCAGCCTGGCGTGTGTTGGACCTTCTGCTTTACTTCGGTCTTCCGGCACTGGCTTTGGGAGTTCCATGGCTCGTCAACTGGCAGCGTGGAGCATTACTGCTGCTGTGGGTGAGAACGCTGTGGCGCTTCTATGCTCGTGTTGCACGGTCGAACTTTCCTGCCGCCGATGTCGCGCTCTCGATCCTGGGAGTTCCTCTGTTTGCTTATCTTCTGGTTCGAAGCGCCGTGCATCACCGGTTTCGCCGTGCGGTGGAGTGGAAGGGAAGGAGCTATCGAACCGGAGGGTAAGGGCGCTCTCGCAGCCATGACGGCAGCCGCATTTTCCTCCCCAGGGGTCTAAACTAATAGAGAGGCAAGATGATCTTTCTTACACGTAAAGCCGAGTTCTCCTCCGCGCATTTTTACTGGATCGAGGATTGGACGGAGGAAGAGAACAAGCGAGTCTTCGGCAAATGCGCCAATCGCAACGGTCATGGCCATAACTACACGGTCGAAGTAACGGTAGCGGGCGAGGTCGACCCCGTCTCGGGGTTCGTCGTCGATCTCAAGCAATTGAAGGACATTCTGGAGCGCGAGGTGATCGGCGTCTACGATCATCGTCATCTGAACCTTGAGGTTCCCGAGTTTCGCACGAGCGTGCCGACGACGGAGAATATCGCCATCGCGATCTGGAAACGCCTCGACGGCAAGATTCCCAACGCGAAGCTGTACCGCGTCCGCGTGTACGAGATGCCGGACCTCTTTGCCGATTTTTACGGAGAGCAGGCATGAAGGCCTATCTCTCCCGCCGCTATCACTTCAGCGCCTCGCACCGGCTGCACAGCGATGCGTACGATGCGGCGCGGAATCACCAGGTCTACGGCAAGTGCAATAATCCGCACGGTCATGGCCACAACTACACCGTACAGGTTACCTTCAGCGGTCAGGTCGACCCGGTGACCGGGATGGTCTGCAATCTTGCTGATCTGGATGCATTTGCGCGGACGAACCTGATCGAGCGGTTCGACCATACCAATCTGAATAGGCTCGATTGTTTTGCGAATCGCGTCTCGACGACGGAGAATCTATCTATTGAGATTTACCGCATCTTTGCGGGCTTCTCCGCGGCTCATCTCGAGCGCGTCCATGTCGAAGAGACAAGCAACAACTCCTTCGACAGTGCTGGTGGCTCCGTGCCGGCAGCAGGAACTCTCTAAGAAAGGCCCACACATGGCCAGCACGAACAGCGCACTGGAAACCACTGCACTCGCCGATTTCTCTACCCAGGACCTCTACCGCGAGATTCTCAGCCGTATCGGCGAGGACCCTAACCGCGATGGCCTTCTCCGCACGCCCGAGCGGATGGAGAAGGCCATGGCCTTTCTCACACGCGGCTACAAGATGGACGTCACCGAGGTGCTGCACGCGGCGCTGTTCGATGTGGACTATGACGAGATGGTTATCGTGAAGGACGTCGAGTTCTTCTCCATGTGCGAGCACCACCTGCTGCCGTTCTTCGGCAAGGCGCACGTCGCCTACGTCCCGAACGGCAAGGTGATTGGCCTGAGCAAGATTCCGCGGCTGGTCGACGTCTTCGCTCGCCGGTTGCAGGTGCAGGAACGCCTGACGCGGCAGGTCGGTGAGGCGATCACCGAAGCGATCAATCCGCAGGGAGTTGCGGTTATTCTCGAGGCGCAGCATCTGTGCATGATGATGCGGGGTGTGGAGAAGCAGCACTCGCTGACGGTGACCTCGGCGATGCTCGGGGTCTTCAAGACGCAGCTTCAGACGCGCAATGAGTTCCTTTCACTGGTCCGGCGCAACGGCAATACCTTTTAGCCGGTAAACTAGACGATGGAATGAATGGACTCCTTGTTGTAGATAAGCCTGCGGGCATGACCTCGCACGACGTAGTTGCGATCGTCCGGCGGGCGACGGGCGAAAGATCGATCGGACACCTGGGAACGCTGGATCCCATGGCCACGGGAGTTCTGCCGCTGCTGATGGGCAAGTACACGCGTCTGGCCCAGTTCTTTGGCCAGTCGGAGAAGTGGTACGACGGCAGAATCCGCTTCGGCTATGCGACAGATACCTTCGACGCCGAAGGCACGGCAACTTCGCCGTCCAGCCCTTTGACGCTCACTTTTGAAGAGCTGTGTGAGCTGGCAAAGAGCTTTCGCGGGGAGATCGATCAGGTCCCCCCGGTGTATTCGGCCAAGAAGATTCAGGGAGTTCCGGCGCATAAGCTTGCGCGTGCAGGAGCCGAGGTTCCTGTGAAAGCGGCGCGAATTACGATCCACGACTTTCAGCTGCTTGCGCTCGAAGGTGACGAGGCTGCTTTTACGATTCATGTCTCGGCCGGGGGCTATGTGCGCTCCGTAGCGCATGAGCTGGGACAGCTCGCCGGATGCGGAGCGCATCTTTCGATGCTCCGGCGCACCCGTGCGGGAGCCTTCACGCTGGAGCAGTCGATTGGCGTGAATGAGCTGAAGTCGCTCCGCCCGGCCGAGATAAAAGCTCGCCTGCCTCACCCTCGTACCTTGCTGCCTGAGATGCCGAGCGTCACGGTGGATGAGCACACGGCAGGCAAGCTTCGCAATGGCCTGCAGGTCAATGTGCCGGACTTCTCGCAGGCGCCTCTGGTGAAGGTCTTCACCAGTCCGGTTGATCTGCTGGGAATTGGACGACGCATTGCGGGTACTCTGATCCAGCCTATCGTCGTGATTGGTTAGGATCTTTTTTCAGCAGGGGCTGAATCAGGTCGAGGACGTTTCCGGCGACGATCTTGTTTCCTGCTGCGGTTGCGTGCGTCCGGTCGGGCTGCATCATGCCGTCCACGCCGAAGACTCCCTTCAGAAGGAACGGAAGCATGGGAGTGTGGTACTTCTTCGCCAGCAGGTCGTAGGTCTGGTTGAACTGGCGAATGTAGTCCGGGCCATAGTCTGGAGGAAGCGTGATGCCCGCCAGAACGACCTGCGTGCCGCTCGCAACCAGGGCGGAGACGATTTTATCGAGATTTGCGCGTGTATCCGCAATCCGCAGCCCACGCAGGCCGTCGTTGCCTCCAAACTCTACGACGACGAGTGTGGGTTTCATCGCGGCGATCCCTTTCACCCGCTCAACGCCGTCCTTTGTCGTATTGCCGCTGATACCGGCGTTTACTATCCGGTAGTTATATCCCTGACGGTTGAGCTCAGCCTGCAGGAAGTCCGGGTAGGATTGCCCCGCCTCGGTTCCGTATCCAGCGGTCAGGCTGTCGCCGAAACAGACGATACGCTGGCGCGGGTCCGCCTCCGGAGGAGGCTCCACGACATCGTTGCTCGGCGTGGCCGGGGAAGAATCAGGCTTCTGCATCTCCGCGGAAGGAGAGGCAGGGGCTGGCTGCGTGGATCGGCAACCGGAAAAGAGGACCAGAGTTGCCGCTAGTATAGGAACAATTGCGACTCGCCGCATTGCTACGAATCTATCAAAGAAGTAGAAGTCGAGCCGAGGGGGAAGAGTGACGGAAGCAGCAACGATGATTGCGGTAGAGGGTCTGCGCAAGTCGATTCGCAATGGGACTCGTACGGTCGATATTCTCAAAGGGATCAGTTTTACCGTTCCGGCTGGACAGTTTGTGGCGATCATGGGCTCATCCGGCAGCGGAAAATCGACCCTGCTGGGCTTGCTCGCCGGTCTCGACACCCCAAGCGCCGGGGATGTGCGGCTGAATGGGACCGCGATCTCGTATCTCCCTGAAGATAAGCTCGCCAAGGTTCGCGGCAGGACGGTGGGATTCGTCTTTCAGTCCTATCAGCTTGTCCCTACTCTTACCGCTCTCGAGAATGTTCTTTTGCCTTATGAGCTGAACGCCGAAGGCTCCAATGGAGACGAGGGCCAGCAGCGAGCCCGTGAGCTCTTGAACAGCGTGGGACTGAGCGACCGGCTCGATCACTATCCGGTGCAGCTCTCCGGCGGCGAGCAGCAGAGAGTCGCGCTGGCACGGGCTTTCATCCTTCGCCCGCCCATTGTGCTGGCGGACGAGCCGACAGGCAATCTCGACACGACAAACGGCGCTCATGTGCTGGAGCTGCTGCTGCATCTCAACCGCACGGTTGGGACGACCCTTGTGCTGGTGACGCATGACCCTGTGCTGGCAAGCTATGCCGACCGACGCATCGTTCTTCGTGATGGAACTGTCATCTCCGATGAGCTTCAGCAGCCTGCCGAGCTTGCGGTGGTCAGCTAGTTATGGCCGCGCTCTCCTTTCGCTCGGCGATCAAGATTGCCAGTCGTGAACTTCGCTTCTCTCGCGGGAAGTTCTTCTTCGTCGTTCTCTCGGTCGCTATCGGGGTGGCCGCACTGACCGGTGTCCGTGGCTTTTCCACTTCGTTCCGTGGAGCTCTGCTCGATCGTGCGCGTTCCATCATGGCGGCGGATCTCTCCGCGCGCATGTTTCAGCAGCCTACGCCTGCCGAGCAGAAGGGGCTTGACGCCATCGCGGCCGAGTCTGTCGAGATCACGCCTGTGACCGAGCTTCTCTCGATGGCAAGCTCCGCCAAGACTCTCGACCCTCTTCTCGTCTCCCTGAAGGCCGTCGATCCCGCGTTCTATCCCTTCTACGGTGATGTGGATCTTGCTCCCGCGGGCAAGCTGAAGGACGTTCTGAAGAACGACACGGTCGTTGTTGCCGATGACCTTCTGGTGAGGCTGCGGCTGAACGTCGGAGATTCGCTGAAGATTGGCAGCCGTATCTTTCGCATCGCAGCGGTTGTGACGAACGAGCCGGATCGCCTGTCAGGAAACTTCGCCACAGGGCCTCGTGTCTTTATCTCCCGCGAAGGGTTGGAGGCGAGCGGTCTGCTGGCGCCGGGCAGTCATGCGGGACAGAGGTATCTCTTCAAGGTTCCCAAGCCCGCGAATGGAGCGCCGATCTCCGAGAAGGCCGTTGCCGATCTGAAGGAGCGTCTGGAGAAGCTTCTTCCCGAAGCGCAGGTGATCGACTACCGAGAGACGAACCCAGCTCTGACCGAGGGACTGGATCGCGCTACCAGCCTGCTCTCACTGATGAGCCTGGTAGCCCTTGTCCTTGGAGCTGTCGGCGTGGCGATGGCCATGCGCGCGCATCTCGAGCAGAGGCTCGACACGATTGCGATTATGAAGTCGCTGGGCGCCGGCTCAGGGGAGATCATTCGCATCTACCTCATCCAGACGCTTCTGCTCGGCCTGCTGGGAGGTTTGCTCGGTGTCGTGTTTGGCGGTCTGGTGCAGATGGCGTTTCCCTACCTGCTTGGAAAACTGCTTGGCATACCGACCCATGTACATCTGCAGGTCCGTACGGTGATGACAGGGCTTGGCGTGGGTGTTCTTACGACGCTGCTGTTCACTCTGCCTCCGCTGCTCGACATCCGTTCCGTCCGTCCGATCCTCATCCTTCGCCGCGCCGTCGATGAGAGCTCCGACCCATTCCTGACCGTGCTTCGTAAGAGAGCGACACAGAACCTCTCGCAGGTTGCCGCTGTCGTCCTCATTCTTGCCGGGCTGGCGGCGATAGCGACTACGCTATCCGACTCCGCGACCGTGGGGCGCGTGTTCTCGCTTGGTCTCGTCGTCGTTCTGGTGGTGTTGCTCGGCGCTTGCACGATCCTTCTCTCCGGCCTGCGCAGGTTTCTTGGCAGAACCCGGCTGCATCTTCCTTCAGCAGTGCGTCATGGGCTGGCGAATCTCTATCGCCCCGGCAATCCTTCCGCGGCTCTGCTGGCAGCTGTCGGTATGGGCGTAATGCAGATCATGTCGGTCTTTCTTGTGCAGCAGGCCGTGGTGAAAGAGCTGCATCTTTCGAGTGCGCCCAATCTTCCCAATGTCTTTCTCGTCGATATCACCGCCGGTGAGGTCGATGGTGTGCATCGCTTGCTAAAGTCGCAACCCAGCGTGACCGCCGAGCCGGAGCTTCTTCCCGTCGTCTCCTCGCGCATCATTGCGATTGACGGAGTTCCCGCTGCTCGCGCGACGTTGAAGAACTTCCCCAGGCGGATGTTGCAGACGATCTCGTTGACCTCGTTCGTGAACGCGCCTGAGGGAACGACTGTGGTGGAAGGCGCATGGTGGTCGGCGAAGGAAGACAAGCCCGTGGTTGCCATCGCACAGCGGGTGGCCGAGAGGCTGGGGGTGCACGTCGGATCGAAGGTTACATTTGCCGCTCAGGACTCGCAGATTGTCGCCACAGTTGTTGCGCTGACCAAGGCCGATGGGCAGCATACCTATGCGCGCGCGCAGTTTGTGCTGCCGCCACCGGCCCTCAAGGGGCTTCCCGTCGTCTGGTATGGAGGAGTCCATGCCGATCCGAACCGTGTGGGCGAGCTGCAGCGTGCTCTCTATCAGGCTTATCCGACGGTCACGGTAATCAACGTCGCGCAGGCGCTCGAGACGGTGCGTTCCGTGGTCGTTCAGATCGCCTATGTGATCCAGTTCCTCGCGGCCTTCAGCGTCTTTGCCGGGATCGTCATTCTGGCCAGCGCGATTGCGGGGACGCGTTATCGCAGGGTTCGAGAGGTGGTCGTGCTGAAGACCTTGGGCGCGACGCGAGCGAGAATCGCTGCTGTTTTCTCGATTGAGTTCGCGGTTCTCGGACTCGTGGCGGGTATCGTCGGCGTCGGCTTTGCGAATCTGATCACACGGGTGCTGCTGGGTAGAATGTCGGTTCCATATCACTTCCATCCGATCTGGACTGTGGTCGCTCTGCTGGCAACTGCGGCTGCTACCGTTGCCACTGGCTGGGCCGCAAGCTTCCGTGTTCTCGGACAGAAGCCGCTTGAGGTGCTTCGTGAGGAATAGTTTCTGATGAAACTCGCAGCTTGTTAAAAGAGGCCAGGTTGTAGGATGAATGAGGTTTGCAATCTTTCAATCTTTGCGGTGAGTGAATGAAGGTTCAGAACGAGGCGGTGCTGATCGCGCATCAGGATCGGTTCAGGCAGCAGGGAAAATTATTTACAGCTCCTGCGAGGGTAAACCTTATCGGGGAGCACACAGACTACACCGGTGGCTTTGTGATGCCCATGGCGATCGGCTTCCGAACAGTAGCGGTTATCAGCCCGAGAGAAGACGACCGCATCGTCTTTTACTCTGCGAACTATGGCGAAGAGATCGATCTGGCGAAGTCCGATCTCGATAAAGGGCGGCAGGGGCATTGGAGTGACTACCCCGCCGGTGTCGTGTGGAGCCTTTGCCAGGAAGGCATCGCCTTCGGTGGCTTCAATATGACGCTTGCGGGGGATGTTCCGCTTGGAGCCGGGCTGAGCTCTTCGGCTTCGGTCGAGGTCGCGACGGCGATGGCAATTCTGGCATTCGCTGGCGTCACGCTCCCGCTGGAGAAGGTGGCTACGCTCTGCCGCAGGGCCGAGAACGAGTACGTCGGCGCGAAGAGCGGAATCATGGACCAGTTTGTGGTCGCAGGTGCTGTGGCCCATCGCGCGATGATGCTGGACTGCCGTTCGCTTGCGTTCGATCTATTGCCGCTGCCTGAGGATGTGCGTGTGGTGATCGTGAACTCGATGGTGAAGCACGCGGTTGCGACGGGTGAATATGGAAATCGTCGTGACGAGGTGGAAGAGGGGCAGGAGGTGCTTCGACGCGAATGCCCCGGAATCACGCTGCTGCGCGATGCTACGCTGGAGGATCTCGAGGCGTGCCGCGAGAAGATGTCAGCGGCGAGCTTCGCGCGCTGCAAACACATCATCACTGAAAACAGCCGCGTGCTCGCGGCTCGCGAGGCTCTGCTGGCTGGTGATATGAAGGAGTTTGGAGCGTTGATGGTGGAGGCTCATACCAGCTTCCGCGACGATTTTGCCGCGAGTTGCGCGGAGATCGATTCTCTCGTCGAGATTGCGTTGCGTCAGACCGGTTGCATCGGAGCGAGGATCACGGGAGGCGGCTTCGGCGGTTGCACCGTGAATGTGGTGAGCTCCTCTGCGGCAGAAGCGTTCGTCGCGGCGGTGCGGCGAGAGTATGCGCAGACTACGGGAATCGACGCCGACTGCTTCATCTGCGAACCGTCGGACGGCGCGCTGGCGCTGGCTGCGAAGGGCGGTGTTGCATGAATCCGCTGGCGCAGCAGAATCCGCATCGCAGGTTCAACCCGCTGAAGCGTGAGTGGGTGCTGGTCTCTCCGCATCGCACGCAGCGTCCCTGGCAGGGGCAGGTGGAAAAGCCGGTTCAGCCCGCGGTGCTGAGTTACGATCCGGAGTGCTATCTCTGTCCGGGCAACATGCGCGCCGGTGGGTTGCGCACGGACAACTACACGAGCACCTACGTCTTTGAGAACGACTTTGCAGCTTTGAAGCCTGACGCTCCTCGCTTCTCAGACGATGAAGGCGGGAAGGGGCTTCTGGTCGCCGAGGGCGAGAGCGGAGTCTGCCGCGTGATCTGTTTTTCGCCGCGGCACGATCTGACGCTGGCGAAGATGGAGGTCGCGGATATTCGCAAGGTGGTCGATCTCTGGGATCAGCAGACCGTTGAGTTAGGCTCTCGCGAAGATATTCAGTATGTTCAGGTCTTCGAGAACCGCGGCTCGATGATGGGCGCGAGCAATCCGCATCCGCATGGACAGATCTGGGCGAGCCGTTCGATCCCGAATGAGGCTCTGGTCGAACAGGCGGCTCAGGAGGCCTATCTTCAGGAGCATGGATGCTGCCTGTTGTGTGCTTACCGCGAGATGGAAGTAGCTCGAGGCGGGCGCATCGTCACCGCGAATGCGAGCTTTGTCGCGCTGGTTCCTTTCTGGGCGGTATGGCCCTTCGAGGTGATGATTCTTCCGGTTCGCCACGTTGCCGATCTGGCGGCGATGACCGATGCGGAGCGTGACGACCTGGCAGCAATCCTGAAGGATGTCACTTCGACCTACGATCGTGTCTTCGACACCCCGTTTCCTTACTCGATGGGGCTTCATCCGCAGCCCTTCGACGGAAAGGAGCATCCGGAGTGGCACTTCCACCTGCACTTTTATCCTCCGTTGCTGCGATCGGCCACCGTACGAAAGTTCATGGTCGGTTTCGAGCTTCTGGGGTCACCGCAGCGGGATATCACGCCTGAGTCGGCGGCGGACACGCTGCGGGCGGCTGCTTCCAGATGAGGGCCCCTACCCATGTTGTGAGTAAAGTGTTTATTTTGTTTACTTTAATGGGTGGGTGGAGCGTAAAGTATTCCAGATAAAAGGCTTGCGGGTAAAGTCTAGAAAAAGATCGGGTTAAGGGGTGCCTTTAGACCGATTCGGCTGCAGTGGAAAAATACAGGGATTCTTCGCTTCGCTCAGAATGACGGACGCGAATCGATCAGAATGACGAACTCAGAATCGCTTAGGATGACGAACTCAGAATCGGTCAAAATGACGAGCGTTAGCGCTTGGAGTGCATGGGTGTGGTCATTGATGGTGGGGTAGAGGGGATTGATGGGTGGGGTCGTGGGTCCACCACGCCAGGCCGTCGGGTTCCTGGCCGGCGTCGATCTTGCCGGTCATCTCGAGGGTGGTGAGGTCGATTACGGCTACATAGTGGTCGCGGGGGCAGGCGATGAAGGCTCGCTTGCCGTCGGGTTGGATCTGGATTCCTGAGGCTCCGCGCTGCTCGATGGGGATGCGCTTGATGACGGTGTGGGCACGAGCGTCGATGACGACGAGGTCTTTGCCGGTGTGGGTGGTGACGAGGACGAGGCGGCCGTCGGGGGTGAATTTGAGGCGGTTGGCTCCGCGGACCACGGGATCGATGGTGGCCTGCAGGTTGTTCAGGATGAGGCTGATGAGAGAGATGGTTCCGTCGTCGTTGCCGACCCACACCTCGCGGCCGTCAGGGGAGATGGCGAAGCCTTCGGCGGCCTTGCCGACGGGGACGAGAACGTGACGCCAGCCGGGGTGAGTGTAGGAGGCGGGAGGCGTGGGTGCTCCGGGAACTGTGGTCGGAGCGGTGGTGACCTCATCGAAGATGCTCATGGTCTGGGAACCGGCGTTGGAGGCGACGACCTTTTTGCCGTCGGGGGAGACCCAGACGAGGTGAGTCTTGTCCTGCCCGGTGCCGAGGACGCTGAGGATGCGGCCGGTGGCCGGATCGATGGATGCGAGCGATTTGGAGCCTTCGGTGGTGGTCCAGAGCGTCTTGTCGTGGAGGAAGAGTCCGTGCGGGCCGACGAGAGGCGTGAGATCGACGGAGGGCAGAGGCTTCTGCGTGACGAGATCGACGCGGGCGAGGGTGTGGAGGGTTCCTTCGCCGTAGTTGGAGATGAAGGCGGTGCGGTTGTCGGGACCGACGACGACCTCGTGGGGATCTTCGCCGATGGGGACGTGAGCGATGACCTGAAGCGTGTTCGCGTCTACGATGGCGAGCGCGTGGGATTGCTTGGTGACGACGAGCAGGGCATCGTTGTGGGGCGTGCCGGTCTGTGCGTGAGACGCGATGGTTCCAAGGCAGAGGGCTGCGGAGAGGAGCAGGTTCTTCTGTGTCATGGGTTGTCCTCTTTCGAGGATACAGGCGGAGGTGTCGGAAGGAGAGCGGTCTGTACGAGAATGTAGGGATGAGTGCTGTACGGATGGACAAGTGGCTTTGGGCGGCGAGGTTCTTCAAGACGAGGGCGCTGGCCGTGAAGGCGTGCGAGCTGGGGAGGATTGAGGCTCGCAAGGCAGGCTCTACATGGCAGCCGATGAAGGCATCGCGCGAGGTGCATGTGGGCGAGATGCTGAAGGTGAAGAATGACTCGGGCGAGTTCGAGATTGAGGTGCTGGGGTTGAGCGAGGTGCGAGGACCGGCTTCGGTGGCGCAGGCGCTTTATCGCGAGACGGACGAGAGCAGGGAGCAGAGGCGTGCGCTGGCGGAGGCGAGGAAGGCGGTGCCTACGTACGAGTCGACGTGGGAGAGCGGGCGACCGACGAAGCGAGACCGAAGGGTGATGAACCGCGTTCGTGGAAGAGGTTGAAGAGACGTATCGTGAAAATCACATATTTTTACGTCTCAATTTAATCTGATCCTCTTATTTTTTCGCTTCAGGATGGGGTTATGGGCTATCGCAACGTGCCTTATCTTCGCTAAACTCCCAGCGTTAATGAAACGTCTCAATTTGAGGTTTGGAGCCTGTATGAATGCATCCGGTCTTTCCCGTGAGTTCGTCCGTTCGTTATTAGCAACGGCTGCGTTGGGTGTGTTGTCTTTGACGATGCCGGGGGTGCTTGCGGCCCAGATTGTACGGCCAGAGCTGGAGTCCCCCCCGGCGAAGGCGCCACAGGTGGGTCCTCATGGAGAGAAGCTTCCGGGCATGCCGAAGTTTCACGATCCTGCGCCGTACGACATCGACGAACATACGGGCTTTAAGCAGATCTTCGATGGCAAGACCTTCGAGGGATGGGATGCCGATCCCAGCATCTGGCGCGTCGAAGACGGCATTATGGTGGGCGAGACGCTGGCGGGAAAGCCGAAGGGGAATAACTACATCGTCTATCGCGGGGACAAGACGCGCGACTTCGACCTGAAGCTGCAGATGAAGATCGAGAAGGGCGGTGGGGGTGGCATTCAGTATCGCAGCGTTACGGGAGTGCCGTGGACGCGAGCTCAGCCGGAGGGCGTGCCGGCGTACGATCTGAAGTTCATGATGACGGGTCCGCAGGCGGACTTCTGGTTTCCGGTGAGCGCGACGGCTGCAGGGCATACGGGCCAGTGGTACTCGGAGAATACGATGCAGGGGATTCTGGCTTTTCGCGGGCAGGTGACGGAGGCGTTGCCGGGCCAGCCGAATCGGCTGGTTGCCAACATCGGCGATAAGCAGGCGCTGGGCGGCTATGTGAAGGTGAACGAGTGGAACGATTACGAGATCATCGCGCGCGGTGGTGTGATGATGCACATCATGAACGGGCAGTTGATGGCGGTGTTCATCGACAACAACAAGGATTCGGTGAATAACCAGCCGGGGCTGATCGGGTTTGAGATTGAAAGCCAGCCGAGCAAGATCTCGGTGCGCGATATCTGGCTGCGGAAGTTCGATTAGAGGGATTTCGCGGAGGGTAGAGCAACGGCAAAAGCAAAAGCAACAGCAACGGCAACGGCAAAAGCGAAAGCAACAGCAACGGCAACGGCAACGGCAAAAGCGAAAGCGAAAGCGAAAGCGAAATACAGGGATTCTTCGCTTCGCTCAGAATGACGGTCTTTTGGGTGGCGACTCTACACTCTTTGGGGGACTGCGCTGGTTTGTCTGGCGCTTTAACTTGTTTTGAGCTCTAACTTCATTTGCGTTCTAACTTGTCTTGATTCGAGTTGCGGGAGAGGGGACTCCTTTAATCGTATGGCTGCGTCTTCTGATTTAGTCTGCGATTAAGGAGATCAACAATGCCACTTCCGAATGATGAGAAGCTGATTGCACTGAGTGAAGAGATTCTGAAGGAGTTCGAGACAATCTTCGGAGCTCATCCTGGTTATCGCCCAGCGCACGCTAAAGGCACGATGCTAACTGGAATATTCACCCCCTCGAGCGAGGCTGTCTCGCTGACGAGAGCGCAACATGCGGTACAGGCTTCGACGCCGGTGACGGTGAGATTTTCGAACTCGACCGGGATTCCGCTGCTGCCGGATAACGATGCGAATGCGGATCCGCGAGGAATGGCGATTCGCTTCAACCTGGCGGAGCATGTGCACACGGATATCGTTGCGCACTCGGCGAATGCGTTTCCGGCGACGACGGGAGCGGAGTTCCTGGAGTTTCTGCGGGCGGTGACGCAGCCGGACAAGGCGAAGGTGCAGGAGTTTGTCGGGACTCATCCGAAGGCGCTGGCGTTTGTGCAGGCGATTACGCCGATGCCGGGAAGCTTTGCGAAGGAAAAATACTTCGGGCTCACGGCGATGAAGTTCACGAACAAGGATGGAGTGAGCAGGTTCGGGAGATACACGATTGTTCCTGAGGCCGGAGAAGAGCATCTGAGCGCCGATGAGGCCGCGGCGAAGGGGCCTAACTATCTGTTCGACGAGATTGTGGAGCGTGTGGGCAAAGGGCCGGTGAAGTTCAAGATTGTGGTGCAGGTGGCCGAAGACGGCGACACGGTGAACGATGCTACGGTGCACTGGCCTGCGGACCGCAAGGTTGTGGAGCTGGGTACGATTGAGCTGACGGAGCTGGTGAGGGACAATGCGCAGGAGGCGAAACGGGTTATCTTCGATCCGATTCCGCGTCTTGAGGGGATTGAGCCTTCGGATGATCCTCTGCTGGAGCTGCGGGCGGCGGTTTATCTGATCAGTGGGCGGAAGAGGAGGTCTGCTCCGGCTCTGGTGGAGTAGGTTTTGGTTGTGTGAAAGGCCGTCCCTTGTGGGCGGCCTTTTGTTTTGGTTGTCCCTCTTTTGCTTTGGGGCGAAGCCGGAGACTGTAGCAGAAGTGGAATCAGGTTTCTTTCGTTGCACCCGTGATGGTGATGCTGAAGGTACAGGTAAGGGCGTTTATCAGGAGTTGTTGCCTACTGCGGCCGACCGGTTTCTAGATGTTCAGCCAGGAACGGTATGAGAGCTGAATGAGTTCAATCATCCCCGCGGTGCTTACAGAGGACATTTCATGCGAGAGTTGGGCGAAACATGCCGCCCCCAGGCCTGCTAATTTACACACCGAGGAGACTGCGATATCTTTGCCCTCGTCGGCACACGACTAGATCCTCGCGAAAGCAGAGGACTATGTAAACTTTCCTGAGGTATGCCCATGCGACGTCTGCTCATCATTGGTTCACTTCTTTTCGTTCCCAATGTCGCGCATGCTACATATTCGATTGCCGCGTGCGATAGTGCCATGCGTACGTGCGGCGTGGCTGTGCAGACAAACAATTTGGCGGTCGGTGCGAGTGTCCCTTATGCGAAGGCCGGAGTGGGAGCGATTGCCGCACAGTTCGAGACGAATCCGATGTATGGTCCACGGGGACTGGCACTGCTTGCCTCTGGAAAAAGTCCAGAGGAGACAGTGAAGCAGCTTCTGTCAGAGGACGGCAACTTTGATGGTCAAGGTCCTGAGGCGCGACAGGTGGGCGTCGTGAGTGTCGACGGGCGTGCATTCGTTCATACCGGAGACGACGCAGTCAATGCCAAGTGGGCCGGATCGCGCACTGGCAAGGGATACAGCATTCAAGGAAACGGTTTGGCAGGGCCGCAAGTTCTCGAGGCGATGGAGCGTGCATTTCTCGGTACGAGAGGCTCCCTCGCCGAACGTCTGATGGCTGCGCTGGTTGCAGGTGACCACGCCGGCGGCCAAAGCACAGGACGCGAATCCGCGGCCCTTTTGGTGAGCACTCCTGCAGGTTTTCCCATCGATGTTGATCTGCGTGTCGACCATTCCGCAAATCCTGTTGCGGATCTGCAGGTTCTTCTAAATATCCAGATGTCCCGCCAACAGATTGTCCAGGCACGGATAGCCGCGAGCAAAGGTCAGTTCGAGCAAGCCAGGACGTTGCTGCTTGCGGGCGTTTCCAGTGCTCCAGAGTGGCCACGCACTTGGCTGCAAGCGGCACGTGTCGCGGAAAGTATTGAGGAGCCGGAACTCGCAGAGCAGTATCTCAGCATCGTTTTCACAATGAACCCTGCATGGATCGACACCGAGATCGGTAGCGGAAGGTACGCAGAGCTTGGTGATGACCCACTCTTCCAGCGTTGGGTGACCATGCAACAACAAAAGCTCGCTCTCGCAGAAGGTCAGCAAGTCGTGGCATCGAGGTCAGCAACAGCAGACGCCAGGATACAGGCTGCCGCCAGACTTCTCGAATGTGGCAAGCCGAGAGAAGCATTAGCCTCCCTCGATAGCATGGCAGACGATAAAGCAAGCCGCCGCGATGTCTTCCTGTTAAAGGCAACTGCTTATGCGGCACTCGGCCAATCTACAGAAGTAAAAACGGTGTGCCGGGCTGGTTCAGAAGGCGAGCCCAAGGATTCAAAACTCCGATTGCGCTGCGCCAGGCTTTTACGGCGTGACTTTTAGGTTTGAGAAATGCGCAATGGTACCCGGCCCTATCCAAAGGGCGATCGCACCTTGATTGAGCGGCTGCTTCAAATCATTCACAACAAGGGTGGGCTGCTCTGCTCCGTTGACGTACAAACGTGCGCTTGTTCCTGAAACCTGGATCTTGACATGCGTCCACTGTCCCGGAATTAGGTCAACGTAAGATTCGTATTTGCCCGGACTCTCGGAACGCAATTTCTGCCATGGAAAGCCGGGCAACGAGATGTACTGGGCAGAATGGTTCCGTTGTAGTTGGTCCATAGAACGCCCATTCTTAGGGCGGAGATAAAAGCATTCAAAGCGAACCGGCTCCGGTGTCACCCTGAAGGCAATGCCAACAAAACCGCGGAACCCCTCTGGTGCTCCGGGGGATGTATCACCCGTGAGATCGACGTCAATCGTACCGTCCTGGAACGAGGAGCCGTGAAGGATCGCAAGACGCCCAGCATCCCCAAGGTCGGGTGCACCCTTATCAACAACTCGTATAGCCGCACGGCCCCGATAGATCACCTGCTCTTGCGAGACATTATGCAGCTCCAACTGAGCAGGGTCTTGAAGACCAAATCCTTGCATCGACTGACCAAGAGAGGGCCTATTCACGCAGAGAAGCAGACCACTGAAGGCGCACAGCCGGAGCAATTTCACATTGACCTCACATACGAGATATACCATCGGCAAGGAGAGACGACATCGCGAGCAGTAGCTCTGAGTTGCCCAGAGTCGCCAACACGCTCATCTAGCAGATTAGTAACGATATGTCGGTTTCTCGTCAGCAATCCTGGTCGGCAGCTTCGAACGGGTTTTATAACAGTTGCGGGATTCTAGTTGTTGTTGTGGCTACGAGAGCGCGGGATGACGAATGGGCAGGGAAAGGCTGACGGCTTTTCCTGAGGCGGGGTTGGTGCTGCGACAGGATGAACACGAGGCCATGATGTCGCTGCGGTTCGCGGGGATTGGCGGCCGGGGGCTTAGGCGGCGGCGATCTTTTGGGTTAGGTCGTCCTGCTCTTTGCGGGACTCGGCTCCTATGGTCATGGCGTCGAGGGCTCCGGTGGAGAGGGCGTAGCGGATGGCTTCGGCGGGGCGGTCGCGGAGGTCGCCCTGGCCGAGGATCTTCATGCCTACGATGCCTTTGCCGTCGGCGCGCATCTGCTTGATGACCTTGAGGACGGTGGAGGGATCGGCGTCCATGTGCGAGCCGATGGGGTTGAGGCGGACGAGGTCGACTTCGACCCATGGAGAAGCAGCGGCTGCGCGCAGGGCTTCGATGGTGTGGCAGGAGACACCGTGGGCGCGGATGATGCCTTTCTGCTTCGCTTCGGAGAGGACGTCCATGATGCCGCGATAGCGGGTGGTCCAGTCGCCGATGGTGATGCAGTGGATGAGGACGACGTCGATGTAGTCGGTGCCGAGCTCGCGGCGGTAGCGGTCGAGGTCGCGGCGCATGCCTGCGGGGTCGCGGGTGTCGGACTTGGTGAGAACGGTGACCTTGTCGCGGGGGAGGCCCTTGATGGCGGCGGCGACGTTGGGGTGGCTGCCGTAGCCGTCGGAGGTGTCGAAGAAGCGGAGGCCGTTCTCGTGGTAGCCGTCGAGCAGGAGGCGGGTGAAGGGATTGGAGCCGAGGCGGGTCTGGTTGGATTGCCCACCGAAGCCGACGGTGCCGGTTCCCATGGCGAGGCGCGAGGTGCGGATGCCGGTCTTGCCGAGCACGATCTCGTCGTTTGCGGCTACTTTTTTCGGGAGGGGTTCGAGGCCGAGCGTGGCGGTGGGGGAGTTGCTGGCTAGCCAGATGGCTCCGAGGCCTTTTGCACTGCGGCGAAGAAAATCTCTTCTCAGCATGGCGGCACCTCTCTGCCGATTAAGATACGCCTGCTCCGTCGATGGTGGCTACGGGAGCGTGAATTTTGTGGTCGTTTGTTGTGCCTGGGTTTTGCCGGTTGTGGATCTATGGCGGGGTGGGAGAAATACAGGGATTCTTCGCTTCGCTCAGAATGACGAACTTAAAATCGCTCAGAAGAACGAGGAAGGGTGCGGGGATTGTTGTTGTCCGGTGACATCTGTGGGATGAAGAAACGGTATTTTGTTAGTGGAGGAGTAGATCTCAATGAAATTGACGAGCAATAGCTTCAACGACGGTGCGGCGATTCCGGGTGAGTTCGCCTTTGCGGTGGAGGATGCGAAGAATCATGTTGCGCTGAGCAGCAATCGGAATCCGCATCTCGCGTGGACGGATGTGCCGGAGGGGGTGGAGTCGTTTGTGCTGGTGGTGCATGATCCCGATGTGCCGAGCAAGGGCGATGATGTGAACAAAGAGGGACGCGAGGTTCCGGCGTCGCTGCCGCGGGTGGATTTTTATCACTGGCTGCTGGTGGATATTCCGGTGGGGACGACGGAGATTGCGGCGGGGAGCCAGAGCGATGGCGTGACTCCGCATGGAAAGCGGGGACCGGCTGCTCCTGGGGGAATGCGGCACGGGATCAATAACTATACGCAGTGGTTTGCGAGCGATCCGCAGATGGAAGGGGATTACTACGGCTATGACGGGCCTTGCCCTCCGTGGAATGACTCGATCGTGCATCACTACGTATTCACGTTGTATGCGCTGGATGTGGAAGAACTTTCGGTGGATGGCGAGCTGACTTCGGAGAATGTGCTGGCTGCTATGACTGGTCATGTGCTGGCTGAGGCTAGTGTGACCGGGACTTATTCGCTGAATCCTAAAGTGAAGGCTTAATTGTTTTTGGAGGCGTGCATTCGCGGTTTGAATGCACGCCTTCGTATTTTGTGGAGACTGGTGTCTTTTTAGTGGAGTTCGTGGCTGTGTTGGCGAAAGACAGGGATTCTTCGCTTCGCTCAGAATGACGGTTTATAGATTTAGCTCAGGATGACGGCTTATAGATATTCAGTTCGGGATGATGGCTGAAGGATTTCTTAGCGTGGGGTGAGACGCATCATCATGGGGTCGCGTGGGCGGAGGGTGATCTTTGCCTGCGGAACCGGTGGCGTTGAGCCGAGGTAGGTCATGCGCCAGCGCTGCGCGATGGTGGCGATGGCCAGGACACCTTCCATCCAGGCGAAGCTTTCGCCGATGCACTGGCGTGAGCCTGCGCCGAAGGGGAAGTAGGCGAAGCGGTGGCGCGCGGCTTTGGCTTCGGGGGTGAAGCGGTCGGGATCGAAGCGCAGAGGGTCGGGGTAGAACTCCGGCGTGCGGCTGATCATGTACTGGCTCATGAAGAAGTGGGAGCCGGGTGGAAGGCGGTAGGGGCCGAGGGTGATGGGTTGGGTGGACATGCGGCCCATGGCCCATGCGGGTGGATAGAGGCGCATGGATTCGCTGAGGACCTGCTCGGTGTAGCGGAGGGCGGGGTAGTCGGCCAGGGTGGGGAGGCGCTGGGGTCGTGGTGCCGAGCGGGATTCATCCCACCCTTCACTGCGTGAAGGATGGGGCACCCGGTTGTCTGTGGCGGCTTGGGAGAAAGACGGGGATTCTTCGCTTTGCTCAGAATGACGACTGTGAGAGGGGGGTGGAAGAGTTGAGGAGACTCCGAGGACTTCGTTCAGTTCGGCGTGGAGTTTGGCTTCGGCTTCGGGGTTTTGCGAGAGGAGATACCAGGTCCAGGCCAGGGCGTTGGCGGTGGTCTCGTAGCCTGCGAGGAAGATGGTGAGGACCTCGTCGCGGATCTGTTCGTCGGACATGCCGGTGTGGTGGCCTGAGGCGTCGGCCTGCTCGTCGCGGCTGCTGATGAGCATGGAGAGGAGATCGCCTTTGTCGACTCCCTCTGCTTTGTGTTCGGCGATGAGGCGATTGACGACGCTGTCGAGCCTTGCCTTGGCGCGGCGGAACTTCACGATGCCGGGGATGGGGAGGTGCAGGAAGCTCTCCATGCGCGGGAAGGCGATGAGGAAGTTGTAGAGGTCCATGATGGTGTTGACCTCGTCGTTGATGCGGCGGATGTCGTCGGTGACCTCGGTGTCGAAGAGGGTGCGGGCGACGATCTCGAGCGAGAGAGACATCATGGCGGCGGAGATGTCGATGGTCTGGCCGGGTTGCCATGCTGCGGCGTGATGCTGGGCGCTGGTGACGATCTGGTCGGCGTAGGCGGCGATGCGTTGGCGATGGAAGGCCGGGGCGGCGATGCGGCGCTGGCGGATGTGGATGGGATCGTCGGAGGTAATGAGTCCTTCGCCGAGGAGGATCTTCATGCGGCGGACGGTGCGCTCCTTGACGAAGGAGGAGGCCTGGGTGACGAGGACCTCGCGGATGTAATCGGGGTGATTCAGAAAGATGATGGGCGTGCCCATAAAGCGGTAGTGGGCGATGGAGCCGTAGGTGCGGTGGAGGTGTTCGAAGAGGCGGATGGGCTCGCCGAACTTGACCCAGGGCTTGAGGGAGTAGAAGGGGAGGGAGAAGCGGAGTCCGGGTGGGAGGTTCCAGTCGCTGCTGCTCATGGGAGGTTAGATGTGGTCCTGTTGGAGGGGCAACCGCAGGTCCTTCGACTTCGCTGCGCTTCGCTCAGGATGACACTTTCTTGGCGGGTCAAAAGGGCACTTTGTGGGGAAGAGTTGAATGCTGGGCGAGGCAGAGGATCGGATGCACGAGACGGGGGTTCAAATGCGCGAGGCAGAGGGGGTGTACGAGACAGGGATTCAGATGTATGAGATCGGGATTCAGATGTGCGAGGCAGTGGGGCAGATGTGAAGCGCGGCAGGATGTTTAGAGGCGGGATGCTCATTGGGTTGCGGTCGCTGTGAGGTGTATGGCGACGATCTCGCGGATGCGAGTCTGGATCTCCTCGATGGAGGCATCGTCGCGGATGGCGACGACGCGATGAGGCTCGCGGGCGGCGATGGTCTCGTAGGCCTCGTAGATGCGGCGGTAGAAGGCGTCGTCTTCGCGCTCGAAACGGTTCTCGTCGGTGCCCTGTTGCTGGGTGGCGCGCTGGTTGCGGCGGCGGGCTCGGCGAAGGGAGGATTCGAGGGAGGGCAATAAGAGCAGTGTGAGGTCGGGCTGGAGGTTGTTGCAGACGGCGCGGTGCATGGCGAGGATGCGCTCGCTGCCGAGCTCGCGGCCTGCGCCCTGATAGGCCTCGGAGGAGTCGGTGTAGCGGTCGCAGAGGACGATGGCGCCGGAAGAAAGCGCGGGGAGGATGATCTCGTGGATGGACTGGGCGCGGTCGGCGAACATGAGGGCCATCTCGGCGAGAGGGGGGATGGGGCCGAGGGTGGCCTCGGAGCGCGAGTCGAGGAGGATGGAGCGGATGCGGTCGCCGAGGGCGGTGCCTCCGGGCTGGCGGAGGGTGACGACCTTGTGGCCCTCGGATTCGAGTGAGGCGGCGAGGCGGCGGAGCTGGGTGGTTTTGCCGGAGCCGTCGAGACCCTCGAAGGTGATGAAGTAACCACGAGACATAGGGACAGGATAGCAAGTGGGGAGGTAGGTCTAGAAAAGGCCGAGCTTTGCTCGGATGGTCCACTCATGCGATGGAGCTGCATGAGTGGGTATTTGTTTTTTTTGTGAGGGTTCGGAAGGTTTGCATCCCACCCTTCACTGCGTGAAGGATGGGGCACCCCGGCGTTGGTGGTGGTTCGAGCGAAATACGGGGATTCTTCGCTTCGCTCAGAATGACGACGCTGGTGGAGACGAGGCTGGTGAAGACGATGTAGTGGAGATGGGGCTTGTGGGGATGAGGCTTGTGGGGATCCCCTGCTGCTTATCGAGTGGAGATCCCCTGTCGGTTATTTTGACTGGTCTATGTTCTTGAGGGTTGCTGCGGCGTAGCGGTCTCCGGCTACCTCGCCCTGCGGGACTGCGGCTTCCAGCTCGGCGACTTCGGCTGATGTGAGGTGGATGTCGGCTGCGGCTGCGTTCTCTTCGAGATACTTTCTGCGCTTGGTGCCGGGGATGGGAGCGAAGTCTTCACCCTTGGCGAGGACCCACGCGAGCGCGAGCTGGCCGGGCTTTACGCCTTTGCGGTCGGCGATGGCGCGGACGCGATCGACGATGGCCTGGTTCTTGTCGAAGTTCTCTGCCGCGAAGCGGGGATAGCGGTGCGC
>Ga0255336_100452_pt1 | contig 64925 bp, 58 predicted proteins | sample MeOH1_35cm_T3_17_FD_189102 | JGI IMG/M metagenome (GOLD analysis project Ga0255336, IMG submission 189102) | Sandy soil microbial communities from University of British Columbia, Vancouver, Canada - MeOH1_35cm_T3_179 | ecosystem: Engineered > Artificial ecosystem > Sand microcosm > Unclassified ... | reverse complement strand
GTGACCACAATTCGTCGTCTATGAGTTCTTTAGGCATTGCTTCCTGTCAGGCAAAACAAGACAAGAAGTTAACACCAAGTCAGAAAAGTTAACAGACCCAAAACTTAATTTCGCAACAGCTTCTAAGGCAAAAAGGATTTCATCGATGTCGACTTCAGTTCTTCCAAACGAGACGAGCGCGGTGCGGGCGGAATATCCTCGCGTCGGACTTTACATTGACGGGGCGTGGATTTACGACCGCGAAACTGCCGTCGAAGTAAGAAATCCCGCAACAGAGGAGGTGTTGGGCAAGGTGCCGAAGGCAACTGGCGAGGACCTCGCGCGCGCATTGAACGCAGCAGCGCGGGGCTTCGTGACGTGGCGCGATACGCCCTCTCAACAGCGGGTCAAGATAATCCAGAAAGCCACGGCTTTGATGCGCGAGCGGCTCCCGTTGATTGCATCGACCATTACGCTCGAAAACGGCAAGCTCTACGCCGACGCCTATGCGGAAGCCGACCGGTCGATGAACTTCTTCGAATGGAACGCGGCGCAATCATTGCGCGATTACGGCCTGATTGTTCCGGCCGAACCGCAGATGCAGAAGTTCGTGCTGCGTCAGCCGATTGGGCCGGTGGCCGCTTTCACACCTTGGAATGTGCCTATCAGTTCTGCGGCACGCAAGGTGAGCGCGGCGCTGTCGGCGGGTTGCTCGGTCATCCTGAAAGCCGCGGAAGAGACGCCCGCCACCGCATGTCTTCTTGTGCGCGCCTTCGAAGAAGCGGGCCTGCCGCCCGGCGTGCTGAATCTCGTCTTCGGCAATCCGGCGGAAATATCTTCCACGTTGATTGCCTCGCCGATCATTCGACTCGTGACGTTCACCGGCTCGGTCGGTGTCGGCAAGCATCTCACGCAACTCGCGGCCGCGGCCATGAAGCCGGTGCTGATGGAATTGGGCGGACATGCTCCAGTACTCGTCTGCGAAGGCGTCGACGGTGCGGCAGTCGGCCGGCTTGCTGCGCGCGGAAAGACAAACGCGAGCGGCCAGATCTGCGCATCTCCGTCGCGTTTCATTGTTCACCGCAGCGTGTACGACGAATTCGTCGCGGCTTTTGCCAGTGCAGTAGGCGAGGTGCGCGTCGGCGACGGCTTCAGCCAGACGGCGCAAATGGGCCCGGTGGCGAGTGCCCGGCGGCTTTCCGCAATGCAGTCGCTCGTCGCGAATGCGAGGCAGCGTGGCGCCCGTGTCGCCGCGGGAGGTGGGCGCATTGGCGAACGCGGCTATTTCTTCGCGCCGACCGTGCTGGCCGACGTCCCGTTCGACGCCGATGCAATGACCGTTGAGCCCTTCGGTCCTGTCGCCGCGTGCGTGCGAGTGGACGATCTGAACGACGCCTTGAAGCTTGCGAACAGCCTGTCAGTGGGCCTCGCGGCGTACGCATTCACCAACTCGTTGCAAGATGTCGAGCGTATCAGCCGCGAGATCGAATGCGGCGTGCTTTCGATCAACCATTTCGGCACACCGGACGCCGATACGCCTTTCGGTGGGGTCAAGGACAGCGGCATTGGACGGGAAGGAGGCCCGTCGACGCTCGATGCGTACATGGTGACGAAGACCGTGTTGCAGAAGACAGTATCTGTATAGCGAAGCATTAGGAGGCAGCCTCGCGCTTCAGCGGGCGCAAAGCTTCTTGATAGCTCGATAAACACGTTGGAGACGATGATGAACAAGCAATTCAGGAGGCTGGGATTGATCGGCCTTGCGAGCGCCACGGCGTTTTTCGCCGGCGCGGCGACAGCCAAAGACGTCACCTTCGGCTACGTCGCGGCGGGTATGCAGTATCCGTTCAATGTCGCGGCAGCGAGGGGGTTCGAAGCAGCAGCGAAGGCGGCAGGTGTGAAGACGATCATGCTCGACGCCAAGACGAGTGTCGAGCGGCAGGGTAACGCCGTGGACGATCTCATCGCGCAGAAGGTGGACGGCATTGCAGTACTGCCGATCGATGCAGTCGTCGCTCAATCGTGGGTCGACCGCGCCACATCGCACAATATTCCCTTCGTTGCAGTGGCCACGCAGATCGGCGATCCGCAGAAGCACGCCATCAGCGACGTTTATCCGAAGCTGACCGCACTCGTTGCGAGCGACGAAGTGCACGTCGGATCCGACGCGGCCCAGATTGCGGCAAGACTGCTTCCGAAGGGACGCACCGCGAAAATCGCGATTGTCGAGGGGGCGCCAGGCTATCCGACTGTATGGCAGACCACCAAGGGCTTCAAAGAAGGCCTCGATAAGGCCGGCGTCAAATATCAGATCGTGGCTTCGCAGCCGACTGACTGGACGCCCGAAAAGGGCGAATCCGTTTGCCAGAACATGCTCGTCGCGCACCCGGATGTGGACCTGATCTTCAATCAGGCCGACGACATGGTGATCGGCTGCGCCCGCGCTGTGCGCGCAGCGGGATCGCATGCGAAGCTCGTCAGCCGCGGTGGATCGAAGCTCGGCATCAACGCGGTGAAGATGGGCGATGTCGACGGAACGGTTTGCATTCAACCGGGAAAGATGGGCGAGCGCGCGTTCAAGGCGCTTTACGCCGCGGTGACAGGTCCCGACACACAAAAAGCCAGGTTCATCGACGTCGACACTCCCGAAGTCACCAAGGCCACACTGTCCAGTTGCGTGCCCGAGTGGTAAGCAAGCGTGCTCTCAACCGAGGTAGTAGCAGGAGGTAGGCAAATGGTCAATGAGATGCCGCTATTGCAGCTTGAAGGGGTGACGAAGACATTCCCCAATGGGCTGACCGCACTGCGCGGAGTCGACCTGGAAGTATCGCGCGGCGCAGTGCATGGCTTGCTCGGTGCAAACGGCGCCGGTAAATCGACGCTCATCAAAATCCTTTCCGGCTCGCTTCCGGCTACCGGCGGGCGGATCGTCTGGAAGGGCTCCGCCGTATCGTACTCGAGTCCGAAAGCCGCGAATGATATGGGAATTGCGACGATCCATCAGCATATCCCGCTTGTGGCGACGCTCTCCGTACTTGAAAACGTGTTCTTGAGCGAGGAAGGCCGTTGGCGCCGTAACGCGAAGATCCGGCAGCGCTTTGCGGACCTTTGCGAGCGCGTCGGTTACTGGCTCGATCCCGATGGGCTTGTCAGCGATCTGTCCATCGGTCAGCGTCAGATGGTTGCAATTCTCCAGGCGCTGGGTACGGGAGCGGACCTGATCGTGATGGACGAGCCGACAGCGTCACTTGCCGCAAGCGAGCGCGAGGTTGTCTATCGCATCGTGCAGCATCTGTCGCGCGTCGAAAACAAGGCCATTGTGTTCGTCTCGCACTTCCTCGACGAGGTGGTGGCGCTCACTGACCGCGTCACGATTCTGCGCGATGGCCAGGCAGTGGTCGATGCACAGACTTGCGATCTCAACGAGTCGCGGATCGCCGAAGCAATCGTGGGCCGGCAAATCGTCGCGCTCGAGAAGGCGGCAGTGCAGCCGGTCGACGAGGCCGCTCCTGTGCTGCTGGAACTCAAGAACCTCGCTTCTGCCGACAAGCTCGAACCGATTTCATTGAAGGTTCGCGCGGGCGAGGTCGTCGGAATTGCTGGACTACTCGGGTCGGGCCGTAGCGAACTTCTTCATGCTATTTTCGGCGCCGACGCTGACGCCACCGGCGAGGTGTGCGTGGAAGGCCGGCCGATCCGCAGGTCCACTGCAGCGGCCGTGCGGGCCGGCATGGGTCTGGTTCCCGAAGACCGGATGGCGCAGGGTCTCGTGCCTGGGTTCGAGGTCTGGCGCAACACGACGCTTCCGGCTCTGGACGGTGTGTCGCGATGGAGCTGGCTTCCGGATCCGTTCCGTGAGCGCGGGCGCGGCGCGGAGGCCATTCGGCGCCTGTCGATCAAGGCGAATTCGCCGGACATCGTCGTGACCGAACTGAGCGGCGGCAATGCACAGAAAGTCACTATCGGAAAGTGGTTGTTCAGCGACGTGAAAGTGTTCCTGCTGGATGAGCCGACCGCCGGAATCGACATCGGAGCAAAGACCGACATTCTGCTGCTGGTGCGCGAACTCGCCGCAGCGGGCAAAGCGGTGATCATGGTTTCCTCCGAGTTCGAAGAGATCCTGGCCGTGAGCAACCGGATACTTGTCATGCGCGACGGGCGTTGCATCGCGCAACGCGCGGGCCACGAGACGTCCGAACATGAACTGATTTTATTGGCGGGCGGCAAGAGTGCGAACTCGGCTAGCGCGCAGCAAGCTGGCGCGCAACCTTGAAAAAGCGAGTGATCATGAACCTTACGACTTCAACCCATTCCGGGCCTCGGCACGGCACCAAGGGAGGCGCGGGTAGCCCGACGGACGACGCGCCCGCCATGGCACAACAAGAGGCCATTGACTGGCGCCGGGTGCTCAGTCTGCGCGAGATGGGTGTGTACTATGCGCTGATATTGCTTGTGCTCGTGATCTCCGCGGTCACGGTATATACGGGCCGGCCGAGTTATCTGAGCGTCGCGAATATCTCGAACGTGTTCTATCAGTCGTCTCTCGTCGCCATCATTGCGGTCGCGATGACCGTCATTCTTATCACGGGAAACTTCGACCTGTCCGTCGCTTCGGTGGCGGCCCTTTCGGCGGCCGTGCTGGTAGGTCTTGCGGATACGCTCGGCTTCTGGCCGGCCGCGCTCGTCGCAATGCTCGTCTCCATTCTGGCTGGTCTTTTAAACGGTGCGATCGTTCAGTACCTCGGGATCAATGCATTCATCGTTACGCTCGGCACCTTGACCGCAATTCGCGGTGTTGTGCAGATCTATACGGATGGCCGCTCGTTGTCGGTCGAAACACCCGAGGCGTTGCAGGCGATGCGGTTTTTCGAATCGGGCCGTCTGCCGATTGCGATTCCGTTGCTTCTGATCGGTGCGGCGCTGCTTATAGCGGGACTCAGGTTGTTGGTGCGAGCGCGCCGTGAAACGCGTCACGCTTCTCCCACGTCGATTGGCATGGTCGTCGCCAGCGTGTGCTGCTTCGCTCTCGTCTACGCGGGCGGGATGACATTGGCGATGCCGAAGCCTGTCGTCTACATGGCCGTTTTCACGCTGATCGTCTGGTTCGTTCTCAGCATGACGAATGTCGGCCGGCGCCTATATGCGGTGGGCGGCAATCCGGAGGCGGCGCGTCTGTCCGGCATCAATGTAACGCGCTACAAGATGGCCGGCTTCATTCTCTGCAGCGCGGCGGCAGGTTTTGGCGGCATTCTGTTCGGCAGCCGGCTCGGCGCGGTCAATCCGACTGCGATGCAAGGCGCGGAGCTCACGGTGATCGCCTCGGCCATTCTTGGCGGGACTTCGCTCTTCGGCGGCGCAGGCTCCGTCATTAAGACGCTGGCGGGTGCATTGCTTCTTTTTACGCTAACAAACGGATTCAACATCCTGAACCTCGGAGCGAACTATCAAGGCGTCGTCGAGGGAACGGTGGTGGTGACGGCAGCCGCTATCTATACCGTCGGCGGATCGCGGCGCGGCAAGCGCCACGCGTAAAAGTCATGTTGCTGGGCGTGAGACATGGCAAAGCAAAGTTCAATCCGAACGCTCTCGGCGGGTTCCATCGGCAACTTCGGAGAGCTTTACGATTTCGCCGTATTCGGATTTTCGGGTCCGATACTGTCGGCGCACTTCTTCCCGGGAAGCGACCGCGCGGCAGCGTTGTGAGCGCAGCGCCAACCCGATTGCTTTATCAAATGAGCAGTGCCTCTGACGCCGTTCCGTGCGTGAAACGAAGCGCAGTGCTAGCCGGATAGCTTTATCAAATGAGCATGCCGGTGCCCCTTTTCCATGGATGCATGTGCCGGTCACTATGCGCTGATCGGCATTCGTGAAGTGTCCTCATAGACCCTATCTCTTGCGGACCGTTAATTCCGGGCGCATGCGGTGCTAGCATCGCGACGGCTACGGTTCGCATCGATCCGGCAGTAGCCGGCGGGACGTCGCGCGCAGATTCTAGTCTAGGGAGGGGGTTGCAGGTCATGCTACTTGAGATCAACGGAAACACTCACGACGTGCAGTCAGACGGCGATACGCCTCTGCTGTGGGTCATCCGCGACGAGCTCGGGCTCACGGGCACGAAATACGGCTGCGGGTTGGCGCAATGCGGGGCTTGCTCCGTGATGATCGACGGCGTGCTGATGCGCTCCTGCGTGACGCCTGTGGAGGGAGTGACAGGGCGGAAGATCTCCACGATCGAGGCAATCGAGCAGGACGATATCGGCAAGCGCGTGGTCGCCGCGTGGATCAAACATCAAGTCCCGCAATGCGGCTATTGCCAGTCCGGTCAGGTTATGGCGGCCACCGCGCTTCTCAAGCAGACCCCAAACCCGACGGACGAACAGATTGCGACGGCAATGGTCAATCTGTGCCGCTGCGGAACCTATAACGCGATACGCGCCGCGGTTCATGACCTCGCCGGCAATCCGGCCGCAAAGAGCGCAGCGGCCGCTTCGTCGAACACGACGCCGGAACATCCGGCGCGCAAGGCCGCCACTGCGGCGACGGCTCTCGCAGGCATCGCCGTGGTGAGCGCCATAGCGGGCAAGAAGTCCAAGCCCGCGAAACACGGGAGCGACGAAGCATGACGAATCTCTTCGATACTCCCGAGCAACGCGAGGCGTTCCCGACCGGCGAGCCGACGAATATCTCGCGGCGCCGTTTTCTCCTTGCTTCCGCAGGCACCGCGGCAGGCGCGCTTGTACTCGGCTTCGGCATCCCGGTCGGTAAGGCGCGCGCACAAGGCACTGCTGCGGCGCCGAAGCCCGGCACGCGCGTTCCCGCCTATCTCGAGATCCGGCCGGACAGCACGATCCGTCTGCAAAGTCCTTTCATGGAAGGCGGGCAGGGCGTCATCACTGCTCTCGCGCAAATCGTCGGCGAGGAGCTCGACGCGGATCCTGCGAGCTTTGTCGTCGAGCATGCGCCTCCCGGCGCTGACTACAAGATCCTGCCGAACCAGATGCGCTTCACCGGCGGCAGCATGTCGATCCGCATGAGTTACCCGACGATGCGCCATCTGGGCGCGTCGGCGCGCCGGATGCTGCTGCAAGCCGCATCATCGGAGTTGCGCGTGCCGGTCGATGCGCTCACTACCGAGCCGGGGAAAGTCGTGCATGTCGCCTCCGGCCGATCGCTCAGCTACGGGCAGCTCGCCTCGCGCGCGATGGATATGCCGGTGCCCGATCCGTCGACCGTCAAACTGAAGGATCCCGGTCAGTTCCGCTGGATTGGCAAATCTGTCCAGCGCCTTGACGTGCGAGATAAATCGACCGGCAAGGCGATCTACGCGATCGACTGCCGCGTCGACGGCATGCTGCACGCCGCGGTTCAGCACGCGCCGCGGCTCGGCCTGACCGTGCGCGCGATCCGGAACGAGGATCAGGTCCGCACGATGAAAGGCGTGCACTCGGTGCACCGCTTGCCTGGCGCTGTTGCAGTGGTCGCAGAGCGCTGGTGGAATGCGAAGCGTGCAGCGGAGGCCCTTCAGGTCGACTGGCAGGAACCCGGGCCTGACTCCGCGGTGCGTTATATGCCTGCCGACTTCTCGACGGCGGCATTTGCCCAACGCCTCGCTAACGAGAAAGGCGCGGGCGACAACGCGGAAGTTGCGGGTAATGCTGCCGACGCATTCGCGGGTGCGAAAAAGGTTGTCAGCGCAACCTACCACAGCCAGTACCTGAACCATGCGCAGTTGGAGCCGCCTTCGGCTCTTGCGCGGTTCAACGCGGACGGCACCGTCGAGGTGTGGACGCCGAATCAGGCGCCCGAATTGTACCAGGCCGACATTGCAAAACGCATCAGCCTCGCGCCGGAAAAAATCATTATTCATTCGCCGCTTCTCGGCGGATTCTTCGGCCGTCATTTTCCTTATGGACCCGCTCTGGTTCACCCGCAGGCGATCCAGTTGGCGAAGGAAGTCGGGCGTCCCGTGAAAGTCATCTGGAGCCGTGAGCAAGAGTTTCTGCGCGATGCATTGCGCCCCATGGCCGCCGTGCGCTTTCGCGCCGCACTCGACGATAAAGGCATGCCGACTGCTATCGAAGCAGTGACGGTCACCGAGGGGCCGACGGAATCGCTAGCGAACAAACGCGGCGAGAAAGTCGACGACAGTGCTGTCGAAGGCCTGGTCGGCAAACACTACGCGATTGCCAATCGCCGCATCGCGCGACTCTATGTGAAGACACCAGTCGTGCTCGGTTATTGGCGCTCGGTCGGCAGTTCGATGAACGATTTTTTCTACGAGAGCTTTGTCGATGAACTGGCCGACGAAGCCGGACACGATCCCTACGAATTGCGCATGCGCCTGTTGCAAGGCAACGCGCGGCTGACCACGCTGCTGCGCGCGGTCGGTGATTTGTCGGGCGGCTGGAAGCGCGGCCCCTTCACCGCTGCGGACGGCACGCGGCGCGCACGTGGTGTGGCGATGGCAAGAGCCTTTGGGACGGAGACCGCGGTCGTCGCCGAGGTGTCCGTCGAACAGGGGCAGGTGAAGGTGCATGACATCTGGGAAGCAATCGATCCGGGCAGCATCGTCAATCCGGCCATCATCGAGGCGCAGGTAAACGGGGCGGTAGCGCTCGGGCTTTCCGAGGTTCTGCTCGAGGAAGCGGTGTACGAAAAAGGCATGCCGGTCGCGCGCAACTACGACATGTATCCGATCCTGCCGCCGGCTCGCATGGCGCGGGTGCATGTGCGGATTATCGAAAGCGGCGCGGAGATGGGCGGCATTGGCGAACCGCCATTGCCGGCCGTCCCTCCTGCGGTCGCGAACGCGGTAGCGCGGCTCACAGGTCAACGTGTTCGCAGCATGCCGCTCTCGCGATACACGTTCAATAGCTGACAAAGCTGCCAACCCACGGACAGCGACCAACAATGACGAAACGCTGGTTTGGAAAAACTCTTGCCCTGCTGTTGCCGGTGTGTCTGATAGCGGCTGCCGGTATCACATGGTTCGTGACTCGCACGCCCGCCTCACCATTCGATGCGGTCGCCGGCACGGCGACCTCATCGGCTGACATGATCCGCCGCGGCGAGTACGTCGCCCGGCTCAGCGACTGCGTGGCGTGCCATAGCACTCCGGAGAGCGCGCCGTTTGCCGGCGGACTCGAAATGGCGACGCCGATGGGCTCGATCTTCGCCACCAACATCACGCCGGATAAGGAGACGGGCATCGGCCGCTATAGTCTCGCGGACTTCGACCGGGCCGTGCGCCTGGGCGTCGCACGCGACGGCCACCGGCTCTATCCGGCCATGCCGTATCCGTCGTATGCGAAGCTGGATGGGGACGACGTTCGCGCGCTCTATGCCTATTTCATGCATGGCGTGCAGGCCGTCCGTCAGGAGAACAGACAGAGCGAGATTGCGTGGCCTTTGAATATGCGCTGGCCCCTTGCGCTGTGGAACTCGGTTTTCGCGGAGCCGCGTGCTTACGAGACGAAAGCTTCCGGCGATGCACAATGGAATCGCGGTGCATACATCGTTCAGGGGCCCGGTCATTGCGGCAGCTGTCACACGCCTCGTGGCGTGACCATGAATGAACAGGCACTCGATGAAAGCAGTTCGCTCTATGTTTCCGGGGCTTTGCTGGACGGCTGGTATGCACCGAGCCTGCGAAGCGATGCGAATACCGGACTGGGCCGCTGGAGCGAGGACGACGTGTTCCGGTTCTTGAGAACGGGGCGCAGCCAGCATGGCGTCGTATTTGGATCGATGGCCGAGGTGTTCAACAACTCGACGCAGTACATGACCGACGGCGATTTGCGGGCGGTGGCCCACTACCTGAAATCACTGCCGGGTGATCCGAAGCGCGACGGGCCGCCGTGGCAGTACGATGCGGCGTCCAATAACCATCTTGCGCTCGAGCAGCGCGCGAAGGTGCCGGGTGCGCAGACATACATGGCAAAGTGCAGCTCGTGTCACGGCGTGGACGGCCGCGGACAAGGGCAGTGGATACCTTCGCTGGCAGGATCGGCGTCGTCGATGGTGAAGGAAAGCGCTTCGTCCATCAATGTGACGTTGAACGGTTCGGCCCGCGTTGTGGCGGATGGCATTCCGGACGCCTACCGCATGCCGCCGTTTCGCAAGCAACTCTCCGATCAGGAGATCGCCGAGGTTCTCGGTTTCGTTCGAACTTCGTGGGGCAACGCGGGCGGCGCAGTCAATGTCGATGACGTGAAGCACCTGCGCGAGCGGACCAATCCTGCAAGCAGTAACGTGATCGTGCTGCAAATGCGCTGACGTTCAATTCCGATGCCGGCCACGACCTCGCGTTTTGCCGGAATCAGCACTTGCGCGGCTGGGACTACAGATTGTTGGAGCACTAACGGGGCCGCGTTATGCAATCACGCGGCCACCCGATGCTTGGGCTTGCGAAGCAGCTGAATAGATACGCCAGCGGTGCAGGCAACGATCACCGCGCTGACCATGAAGACGGCACGCAGTCCTGCGTGCCCGCCCACCCATCCAAGCGCCGGACTTCCAATTGCCATCGCGACATCCAGAAAGACGGTGTAAACGCCCATTGCCATTCCGCGATTCTTTGGCGCAATACCGCTGACTGCCTCGACGCCGAGTCCCGGATAAACGAGTGAATAGCCGAAACCGGCAACGGCCGCCCCTACAGACGCGACCAGGCTCGTCTTGGCCAGCCACATGAGCAGCAGACCTGCAGCTTCGAAGATGACGAACACGGAAGCAACTCTTGCTCCTCCGAACCGGTCCGGTAGGTGGCCTGCAATTGCACGTGCCGCAATCAGTGCGACGCCAAAGGCGGTGAAGGCCATCCATACAGGCTGCCAGTGCATAACGGTAAAGAACAACGAGCTGAAGGCCAGGATTGTGCAGTAACCCATACTGGCGAGTGCCGCGCCGAGTCCAGGCAGCCAGACGGCCTGCATGATCGTACTGAACGACGCGTGTTCGCCGTGGGCCTGCGGCACGACTGCGGGTGTTCCGGCCAGATAAGCCAGCACCATCAACGGCAGCAGCGTGGTCACAAGCGCGATCGCCAGGAAACCAAACGACGTGTAAAGAATCGTTCCGACGGGACCGCCGAGCGCCATCGCTGCGAACATGGCCGTTCCCACCCAGGCGATGACTCTCCCGGCATGTTGCCTGTCGACGAGACCAAGCCCCCACGCGACGCCGCCAGTAATGATGAAGCTTTCGGCCCCGCCGAGAACCGCACGGCCGGCAAGCAGAATCGAAACAGACACCGTCGGCACTTTCACGAAGGCGAGCGACAGCAAGTAGAGCAGCCCTGCCGCGGCTGCGGCACTGAGGCCGACGAGCACGCCGCGCTTTGCGCCGCGCCGGTCCGAATGCGAGCCTGCCCAAACACGCGAGAACAGGGATGCTGCGAACTGCGCCCCAGCCACGAAGCCGACAACGAATGGACCGAAGCCCAGATCGTTGTTCACGTGTAAGGGCAGTACCGGAAGCGCTACGCCGATGATCAGGAAACCGGCGAGCACGGCGGTCATTACCGGTGCCAGCGTTGCAACAACGGACTGCCGGGCAGCTTCCGCCAAAGGTGACTCAGCCATACGATGCGCCTCTCATTCTGTATGCGGGGGTTTGTTGTTTAATAAGTCAAACATTCGACGAATCCCGGGGTGTTTCATTGACTGAAACATAATTTAACAAATGGAACATGCTTCATAATAGACCGGAATGGCTTCCGCCGACAACCATACGGATCCGTGACACATCGGTCCGCACGTTCACATCAGGCCTCGGTCGTCGAAGCCTGACGACGCATTACGAGCGTGACCGTAACTGGAAATTGAGGCATGATTTGCGGAAGGTGGCGAGCGGTCCCAGTCGCGCACCTCACTGATTAAAGTGCAATCGCGGTGTGTTAGACCGCAAGCGGCGGAGTGCGCACCGAGCTGCATCTCACGCCCTCAAGCTGAGGCAAACCACTTCGCGCAACTCGGCAATAGCGTCACCTCGCGCGCATAGAAGTAACTCAACGGCGTTCACGATTACTACAGTGGTTCTGCCCATGAGGGAGACATTTCTTGGAACTCCGGCAACTTCGTTATTTCGTTCGTATCGTCGAGTGCGGCAGCATGGGGCGTGCCGCTATCGAGCTGGACGTCGTAACGTCGACACTCAGTCAGCAGATCAGCCGGCTGGAAAGCGAGTTGTCTGTCCGGTTGTTACAGCGCACCAAGACAGGAATACAGCCGACGGAAGCGGGGCTCGCATTCTGGCATCGCGCTCAACTGGTATTGCGTCACGCCGATGACGCAGCGCGCGTCGCAAAGGCGGGTCGGCTCGCCGGTCAAGTCGCCGTTGGCTTTGCGCCCAGTACCTCGGGCGTCGTTGCCTTGCCGTTCATGCGGGCAATGCGTGAACGGTATCCGGACATCAGTTTGCGCGTGGTCGAGAGTTTGTCCGGAAACCTGGAGTCCATGCTTGTCGCCAGGCAGATCGACCTGGCCATACTTTTCGGGTCGGCTACGGGAAAGCGATTGAGCACCGTGCCGCTACTCGATGAGCGGCTATTTGCGATATCGGCTGCGCGATCCGGCCTGCCGGCGAATGCGAAGGGGCTGTCTATCCGGGAGCTTGCGGCATTCCCGCTCATCGTGCCGAGCGGCAATCATGGGTTGCGCGTACTGATCAATGCGGCCTTCGCGAAAGCGAATTGCCAGATCAACCTGGCCGCGGAGATCGACGGGCTTGCAACCCTTATGGAAGCCGTCGGCAGTGGGCTCGGTGCCACTATCCAGCCTGGCGCGGCGTTGGCGCGGTGCGACGCCACGGCGTTTCGGATAGTGCCTGTCCATAGCGCTTATCTGACCCGGCTCAATCAACTCGCTAGCCTTTCCGATGACGAGCTATCGCCTGCCGGTCTCGCTGCGCGCGTCATCCTCAAGAGCATCACACGTGAACTCGTCAGCGCAGGAAAATGGGCGGGTGCAAAGCTGGTCTCCGACGATTCGTAACACCATCTGACGGCACGGCACCTCTTCACGATTCGTGAAGGGGTGTTCAGCCGACCCTGGTGTCAGTGCTCCTCTGCGTCATCTAGACTGCATCGAGAATTGGCGCAAAAGGGGTGACCATGCTGGACGTACTTGTAATTGGCGGCGGTAACGCCGCGCTTTGTGCCGCGCTGATGGCCCGTGAAGCGGGCGCGTCGGTAATGCTGCTCGAGGCAGCGCCCCGCGAATGGCGCGGAGGAAACTCGTCGCACACGCGAAATCTGCGCTGCATGCACGATGCACCACAGGATGTTCTCGTGGAAGCCTATCCCGAAGAGGAGTACTTCGACGATCTGTTGAAAGTAACCGGCGGATTAACAGACGAAAAGCTTGCAAGGATAGCCATACGTGCATCGTCGAGTTGCCGTGACTGGATGCGCAAGCACGGCGTCAGATTCCAGCCGCCGCTTTCGGGCGCGTTGCACGTCGCCCGCACGAATGCGTTTTTCATGGGCGGCGGAAAGGCGTTGGTGAATGCGTATTACCGGAGCGCAGAGGCACTCGGCGTTCGCATCCGGTACGACGCGTTGGTCGACAAGATCGAGCTCGACGGCAATCGGTTTCTGGCGGCACATGTCGGCGGCGAGCGGATTCAGGCACGGGCATGCGTGCTCGCTGCCGGCGGGTTCGAGTCGAACCGGGAATGGTTGCGCGACGCCTGGGGACAGGTCAACGGCGAGTGGGTTGCCGATAATTTCCTGATTCGCGGCACGCGGTTCAACAACGGCGTCGTCCTGAAACACATGATCGACGCCGGCGCGGACGCGATTGGCGACCCGTCGCAGTCGCATTGCGTCGCAATCGATGCACGCGCTCCTCTTTACGACGGTGGGATTTGCACGCGCGTCGACTGCGTGTCGCTTGGTGTTGTGCTCAATGGCAAGGCGCAGCGCTTCTATGACGAGGGCGAGGACTTCTGGCCCAAACGATACGCAATCTGGGGCCGGCTGGTGGCATTTCAGCCAGGCCAGATCGCCTATTCGATCATCGACTCGAAAGCGATCGGGCGGTTCATGCCCCCCGTATTCCCCGGCATTCGTGCCAATTCGCTCGAGGAGTTGGCGCGCTTGACGGGCTTGAACGAGGTGACCTTCGTCGAGACGATCAAATCGTACAACGCTGCCTGCCGAGTTGGCATATTCAATCATGCCGTACTCGACGATTGCCACACCGAGGGGATCGAGCCGCCGAAGACGCACTGGGCCCAGCCGATCGACAAGCCGCCGTTTTACGCCTACGCATTGCGGCCGGGCATTACGTTTACCTATCTAGGCCTGAAAGTCGACGAACGCGCGACCGTGCATTTCGGCGGAAAGCCCTCGCCAAACCTGTTCGTCGCAGGGGAAATGATGGCCGGCAACATTCTTGGCAAGGGTTACACCGCTGGCATCGGCATGGCGATCGGTACGGCTTTCGGCCGGATCGCCGGCACGGAGGCGGCGCTTGCTGCGCAACGGATCAATCAAAAGGAGCAAGACCATGCAGTCGCTTGAAGCGCTGGCACGCGAGGCGAGGGCGCTCGCCGAAAACCAACCCGTCATCATGCGTGGCGTCGCGCTCTCGGAAAGCGAAGGCGAAGTCAGTCGGATCATGCAGATCTGCAACGCGTGCCGATACTGTGAGGGATTCTGCGCAGTGTTCCCGGCCATGACCCGCCGTCTTGAGTTCGGACGTGCAGATGTCCATTTTTTGGCAAACCTGTGTCATAACTGCGGTGCTTGTCTGCATTCGTGCCAGTATGCGCCGCCGCATGAATTCAGCGTAAATGTGCCGCAAGCGATGGCGCAGGTTCGGGTGAACACCTATACCGAGTATGCGTGGCCGAAAGCGTTAGGCATGCTTTACAAGCGAAACGGCGTGACGATTGCATTTGCTCTCGTTGCAGCGCTGACGGTTTTCCTTGCGCTCTTGAACCGGATTGTTCCTCAGGGCGGAGAATCGGTAGGTGCGAATTTCTATGCGATCTTTCCGCACAATTTCCTTGCGATGGTGTTTGGCGCGGTTTTCCTGTTTTCCGCGATCGCTCTTGGTATCGGCGTGCGGCGATTCTGGCGCGACGAGGATCCTGGCGACGCGTCGCTGGCTGCGGCTCTGGAAACAACCAAAGATGTGCTGACACTGAGATATCTCGGCGGCGGTCACGGAGACGGTTGCAACAACGAAGACGGCGCTTTTTCTCTGAAGCGCAGGCGATTGCACCACCTCACCTTCTACGGCTTCATGTTGTGTTTCGCTTCGACGTGTGTCGCCACGCTGTATCACTATCTGTTCAGTCTCGAGGCCCCGTATGCGTATACGAGTTTGCCGGTGGTGCTCGGGACGGTCGGCGGTGTGAGCCTGCTGCTGGGTACGTGCGGTCTGCTTTGGCTTAATGTGAACCGTCATCCGCTTCACGGCGACCCCGGCCAGAAGCCGATGGACAGAGCGTTCATCGTGCTTCTGATCCTGGTCGCTTTGACGGGCCTTGTGCTTGTCGGACTTCGGAGTACCGCTTTGATGCCGACGCTGTTGACGCTTCATCTCGGCACTGTGATGGCGTTGTTCATGACCTTGCCATACGGCAAATTCGCCCACGGTATTTACCGGACCGCAGCACTTTTGAAGTGGGCAATCGAAAAGCGCCGACCGTCGAATCTGCTCGTTGAAGAGTGACCTGAAAAGCCTTCGCGCGTCGCCTTCTGGTTGGTGGCGCGCTTGCTCGAAGCACGAGCACCCCAGCGGGTCTGGACCGCCATCAGGACGGTATGGCGCGACATGTTGTGAACTCGTCCGGCGCTGGGACGCTGGGAATCTGCGTGGAGTTGGCCGCCCGACGGCTGCCCGCTAGATCTGCGGGATGGATCCCGATTCGATGATGAAGAGAACAGCAACTTGCCGGGCAGCGCCGGTTCCGATTTAACCGGGGGTGTTTAAGCGGAGCGCTTCAGGCGGGCGCCCGTCATCGCGTCATAAAGTCCAGCAAGATCTTCGAGCCGGGCGGCGCCAAGCTGATTGACTGCCTGCTCAAGGAGGCAGCGGACGGTATTGGCGATAAGCATCGGGGCTCCCCGGCGATCGCCGAGCGCACATGCGGCTTCGACACTGTCGGTGATCGACATCAAGTCCGTGTGGGCACCACCCGTGCCGCCGAGCAACTCCGCGAAGACGGACTTCGACGCGTCGCTCCAGCCGGAGCCTCGGCTGATGACCTCAGCCATGTCTTCGAGCCGCAGTCCATACCTCAGACCCGCTGCGATGCATTCGTAGGTGACGAGTCGGCAGAGCGAGGCGATCGCGCTAGTGATGAGATCGGCAATGTCGTGCTGGCCAACGTGTTCGATCGATTTGGCGTTCGCCTCCGTGGGCGACGGCGCGTCGCTGTTGTCAGCCATGCGCGTGCCCGCCATCGACTCGATGAGGCCGACCATATCTTCCAACTGCGCGTTGTCGCCGAGCGTATTGACGCCAATCTGTAGCAGGCTCCGAACAATGGTGGTCAGTGGCATCGGCACACGATTGGACACCCCGAGCGACACAGCCTGCGTCACATCTTTTAGCAACAGCGAAAGGGCGAAGTTGGTGGACTGCTTACCTTCCACGAGTGCCGGCAGCATTTTTTCGGTCGTTTGATTGCGCGCCTCGCTGCGGCTCAGAAAATCCGACATCGACGCGAGCGACAGCCCGGCCTTCCTGCCGGCCGCCACCACTTCGAGCGTTCCCAGACGGCAACCCGCGTTCATCGCATTGTTGACCGTCTTCATTGCCTGGCCGTCGCCGACACGCGAACCACATCGATAGATGGTCGCAGTAATTGCGCGCAGAGCAGGCAGCGCGCCCTCGAACACGGGGTCGGAAGCAGAGACCATTAACGTCGCGCCCCCGCTCATGACGATGTGTGGACTCGCGGAGACCGCTGCATCCATCATTTCGACACCTGACTGCAGCAACTCGTCCGCGATGCGCCGCGTTTCTTCCGGAATGCCACTGGTCTGATCGACGACGAGCTTGCCGGCGCTCAGTCCTGCTGCGAGCCCGTTCTCTCCAAAAACAACGTTTCTTACGTCCGAACTGCGCGGCAGGCAGAGAAAAATGACGTCGCACCGCCGAGCCAATTCGGCTGCGGTCGGCGCGACGTCGGCGCCGAGCGCGGCAAACGCGTTCGCCGCGCCCGGATTGATGTCCCAAACGCACAGACTATGGTCCGGCAGAAATCTGCGTGCGAGCTGACTGCCAAGTGCGCCCAGCCCAATATAGCCAATCTTCATTTCGCATCGTCTCCGGGATGACATGAAGGGCGTGCGCCCGAACCCGGCGACTGCCGGGAACGGTGCGTACGTAGTGCTTACCGTTGCTCGCGTGGGTATTGGAGCACGAGCGCCTCGAGGCCGAATTCGCCGGCGCGGAGTTCGAATTTTTCTTCGTTAGGTTCGACGACGACCATGGACCAGAGCGGGAGCTCCTCATCATTGTGAAGCAGGCTGCCATTGCCTACGAACACATAGTACCCGGCGGCGGCACGTGGATCAGGACCCTGGACGGACATTCCCGCGCCGATCCGCACGACCTGCGCATGCATGCCGTCCTCCACGTCCTGGAAAAGAGTCTCCCAAACCGTTTCGGTGCGCGACTGCATGACCGGCGCAGTGGAAAAGCGCACGGGCTCCGATGTCAGATGGCGGCGCTTGCTGGGTTCCAGTCTGTCACGGTAACCAGGCTTGTCGAGATAGACCGGCTCCGAGTTGCCGGTGTACATGCGCATAGCCACAAAGGAGAGGCCTTGCGCGCCGGAGATGATCGGCCCGTACGCGGTGTGGTGATCCTTGAACTGGACCGTGAGCGGCTCGATCACCTGCTTGCGCGCACCGAGGGTGCCGGATCCGGAGATGAAGCATTGGAACATGCTGACACCGTGGAAGTGCGGAACGATGGTCTCGTGTGCCCTCAACTCGGACATCGTGGCTTGCGGCCCCGGAGCCGAGCTGGACGACGAGCGGGGCCCGAAATACACCGTTCCCCAATGCTGGTTCCCGGTTCCTGGGGAAACGATGGTCTGGCGCTGCGCGAGCGCGTCTGCGCCGCTTCGAGTGTAAATCATCAGTCTTTCTCCTTAGGTCTTGCGTTGCCTGTTGACTCGATCCCCGACGGATCATGTGGCCGCTGACGCTATCGGCGACCGGTGGCGGAATCGTAGCATATGTTTTATCCAATGGCATAAGTTTCAGTCATTGGAACTAAACACGAGACTGTGTCGGGACCTGAATCGAGCGTGGCAAATCGTCAGCGTATTGCCACTTAGTTTCGTTGATCGGAACGCATTTCATTTATGTTGACGACGGACTTGATGCCGACTACAGTTCAAGTCAACGCGCGGCATTGCGCACCGGCGGCAGGCGAATATTTCCGCCACCAGTCAAAAAATAGTAAGGAGACGAGATGCAATTGGCGGAAGAGGTTCCGCTCATGCGTCTGGAGCGAATCACAAAGACGTTCCCGAATGGGCTGGTCGCACTACGTGGTGTCGACCTTGAAATCGCCCGCGGAAAAGTCTATGGATTGCTCGGGGCGAATGGCGCGGGAAAGTCGACGTTGATCAAGATCCTCTCGGGCACGTTTCCGGCGTCGGGCGGCCAGATCATATGGCGCGGTGCGCCGGTCCAGTGGTCGACCCCGAGGGAAGCGAACGAGATGGGTGTCGCGACCATTCATCAACATATTCCTCTCGTTCCGGCGCTGTCGGTCATCGAAAACGTGTTCCTCGGCGCGAGTGGCCGCTGGCGGCGCGACGCGTCGCTGCACGTGCGGTACAGCGACATCTGCGCGCGTACGGGCTATTGGCTGGATCCCGATCGGCTCGTCAGCGATCTGTCGATCGGGCAGCGCCAGATGGTTGCCGTCTTCCAGGCCCTTGGCACCGGTGCGGAACTCATCGTCATGGACGAGCCCACGGCTTCGCTTGCGACCGAGGAACGTGAAGTCGTCTATCGAATCGTGCGTCATCTGTCCCGCGTCGAGAATAAGGCGATCCTGTTTGTTTCGCACTTCCTCGACGAAGTGATGGCGTTGACCGATTGCGTGACCATCCTGCGTGACGGCGAGGTAGTCGTTCGCGCCAATACGTGCGATCTCGACGAGACGCGCCTCGCGGAAGCGATCGTCGGGCGGCAACTCGTCGCGCTGGAACGCTCGCCCGTCAAACAGGTCAGCGCCAGTGCCCCGGTGCAATTGGAGTTGCGCAACCTGGCGTCGCCGGACAGGCTCAGCCCTGTTTCGCTGAAGCTCATGGCGGGGGAAGTGATCGGTATTGCAGGCCTGCTAGGCTCGGGTCGCAGCGAATTGCTGCATGCGATCTTCGGCGCCGATCCCGACGCCACCGGCGACGTGTTGGTGTGCGGCAAAGCGGTGCGTCGTTCCACGATGGCGGCCGTGAGAGCGGGAATCGGGCTCGTGCCGGAGGACCGGATGAGACAGGGCCTCGTGCCGGGGTTCGAGATTTGGCGGAATACCACGCTGCCGGCGCTCGAAGGCGTGTCTTCGCGCGGCATTTTTCCACGCCGGGAAACCGAGAGGACACGTGGTGAAGATGCGATCCGGCGATTGAAGATCAAGGCGCCATCGCCCGATTCACTCGTCACGGAGTTGAGCGGCGGCAACGCGCAGAAGGTGACGATCGCCAAATGGCTGTTCAGCGATGTGAAGGTATTTTTACTCGACGAACCTACCTCCGGTATCGATATCGGCGCGAAGACCGACATTCTGCTGCTCGTTCGTGAACTCGCGGCGGCAGGCAAATCCGTCGTCATCGTTTCTTCGGAATTCGAAGAATTGCTGGCCGTGAGCCAACGGATTCTAGTGATGCGCGACGGGCGCTGCATTGCCCAACGCGAAGCGCACGGAACATCCGAGCAAGAACTGATACTGCTTGCCGGTGGCCAGAGCACGGCCTGCACCGACGCTGCGCAACCCATGAAGAGTGTGTGACCATGAATCTTTCGACTTCTAAAGACCAGCCGATCCAATCGTTCGATGACGCCGGCGGCCAGCCGGCCGTCAACCGCACCGGCGGAGCGGGCGCGCAGCCGCCGTCCGTGCCGTTGCGCCGCCTGCTGGGTGTTCGGGAGATGGGCGTTTATTACGCACTGATTTTTCTGGTGCTTATTCTTTCGGCAATCACCGCCTATACGGGACAGGCGAACTATCTTTCCGTCAACAACATTACGAATGTGCTTTACCAGTCATCGCTAGTCGCGATGATCGCGGTGGCCATGACAGTCATTCTCATTACGGGAAACTTCGATCTATCGGTTGCATCGGTAGCGGCGCTGTCGGCTGCCGTGATGGTCACTGCTGCCGATGCCGTCGGCTTCTGGCCCGCGGCGTTCCTTGGCGTTTTCGTCGCCATGCTGGTCGGCGTGTTGAATGGCGCGATCGTCCAGTATCTCGGTATCAATGCGTTCATCGTGACGCTCGGCACGCTGACTGCGATACGCGGCGTCGTGCAGATCGTGACCGATGGCCGCTCGTTGACCGTGTCGGATTCCGACGCGCTATCCGCCATGCAAACGTTCGAGGCCGGACGGGTGCACATTGCGTTGACGCTGCTCGTTCTCGGGGTTGCGTTGGTCGCGAGAGGGCTGCTGGTTGCTTCGCGGGCGCGGCGTGCAGGGCGTGGCATGACATCCTCGGTATTCACGATCGTAGGCGGCCTGTGCCTGATCGCGATGCCCGCGCTTGGTGGTTCGGAGCTGACCGTTCAAAAGCCCGTCGTTTACATGGCGGCCTTTACGGCAGTTGTCTGGTTTGTTCTGACGTTCACGACGACGGGCAGAAGGATCTATGCCGTCGGCGGCAACCCTGAGGCAGCGCGCTTGTCCGGGATTAATGTGAAGCGCTACAAGATGGCGGCGTTCATTCTCTGCAGCGGGGTAGCGGGCGTGGGCGGTGTGTTGTTCGGCAGCCGGCTCGGCGCGATCAACCCGACGGCGATGCAGGGCCAGGAACTTGCGGTCATTGCTTCGGCGATCCTTGGCGGCACCTCGCTCTACGGTGGTTCAGGCAGCGTGATCAAGACCCTCGCCGGGACGCTGCTGCTCGTCACGCTGGCAAACGGCTTCAATATTCTGAACCTCGGTGCGAATTATCAAGGTTTGATCGAAGGCACCGTCATCATTATTGCGGCCGCCATCTACACGGTCGGCGGGTCGCGCCGGGGCGGAAAATCACATTGATTGGGAAGCGCGGTTATGCGCTGCTTTGCAGCGATATGCAGCGCCTGATGGTGGCGGGAGCGACGGGAGATCGGCGATGGAAAAACGGGTGTCGAAAGCGAACTTCAAAGCAAAGGCCTGCGAATTGTTCAGGCAGGTAGAAATGCTGGGCGAGAGTGTAATCGTAACCGATCACGGACGGCCGACTATCGAGGTTCGGCGTTATCCGGTGCAGCAAGAGAATCCTTTCGACGTGCTGCGAGCCGCGGTCGTGCGTTGCGTCACCGATTGACAGGCCTCGCGTCCAGCAACCCGGGAGATCAACCGTGATCATGCTCGATACACAGGCACTGGTCGCGTGGATCACCGGCCATGGAACACTGAGCACTGCCGCACGCGAGAAGATCGAGCGCGAACGGGAGGCGGGGGAAACCGCTATTTCGGTAATCAGCGTTCTGGAGTTGGGCCGCTACATCGACGACGGCAGGCTTCAGTTGTCGATAGATAAGCGCAGATGGCTGATGGCGTTGACGTCGATCGAAGGTCTGCATGTGATGCCAGTCGATATGGCGGTCACGCTCCGGGCTGCGGTGTTTCCGTCCGAGCTTGCTTCAAACGAACGACTGATTGCCGCCACAGCGATCATGCTTGGTTGCGAGCTTGTTACGCCGGACGCGCGACTGCGCAAACTCGTCTATGTGGAGACGATCTGGTGAGTCACGGGTAAAGCCGCTGCAGCGAGGGTAGGGAGCGAATCAGATACATGTCGCTTCCGCTTGGCTGCCGCAGAAGTTTCGGTGACTGAAACGTATTTCATTCATGTTGACGGTTGATATCGGCAAGTCTAGAGTGGTGACAGTCTCTGAGTCGGTAATCGCAGAATGCCGATACGGGGTGACAGGCGCGGGCGTAGCGAGGTTCCCGTGGTACTGGGCAGCGGATGCTTCGGCATTCGGCTACATCGGCAAAAACAAATGACAATTCAGGAGACAAACATGAACAGGATGTCGAGGACAATCAAGTTGGCAGGACTGACTGCCATCGTTTCGCTGACGGCTGGCGTGGTGCAGGCAAAGCAGATCACGCTGGCTTATATAGCCGACAGCATGCAGTTCCCGTATGACGTTTCGCTAGGGAAGGGGTTTCAGGAGGCGTGCAAGGAACTCGGCTGCAAGGCGCTCGTGCTGGACGCGCAGGCTAGCGTCGCGAAGCAGGCGAACGCTGTCGACGATCTGATCACCCAGAAGGTCGACGGCATCGCGATGATTCCGGTTGACTCGGTTGCCGCACGAGCTTCGGTGGACAAAGCCGCGCAAAACAACGTCCCGATCGTGTCGGCTGCGGCGCAGATTGGCGACCCGAATAAGACGCCGCTCAAAGACGTCTACACAAAACTCACCGCGCTTGTCACCACCGATGACGTTGCCGCGGGCGCCCGGGCGGGCGAACTTGCCGCGAAAGTGCTGCCGAAGGATCGCGTTGTAACGATTGCGGTCATCGAAGGGGCGCCGGGATTTGCGGCGGTTCGGCAGCGTAGCGCCGGCTTTAAGGAAGCGCTCGATAAGGCAGGGATCAAGTATACGATCGTTGCATCGCAGCCAACGGACTGGACGCCCGAGAAAGGCGAGTCCGTTTGCCAGAATGTTCTGGTCGCTCATCAGGACCTGGACCTGTTCTTTAGTCAAGCCGACGACATGGCGATTGGCTGCGCGCGCGCCGTCCGGTCGAGCAATGCCAAAACGAAGATCATTGCCACGGCCGGTGGCTCCCGTCTGGGCAACGACGCAATCAAAAGCGGCCGGATCTACGGCTCCGTCTGTACCAAACCGGAGACACTTGGCAGGCTGACGGCCAAGGCGCTTTATGACGCCGCCACCGGTAAGAACACGGCGAAGGCGCAATTCATCACCTATGACACGCCGGCAATCACGAAAGAAAATCTTTCGGTTTGTCCGGCCGAATGGTGATCCGTGCAGGAGTCCTGCTGTACTGACGGTACCGGGGCGCAACGAAGGAAATTGGAGAGCAAAGGACAATGACTCAACTGGCAGGCAAGAAGGTACTCATCACCGGTGCATTGGGCACGATCGGACGTGCGCTGGTATCGCGTTTCGCAGAAGAAGGCGCAACGATCATCGCGCTCGACCGGCCGGACACCGCGAGTGCGCAGGAAACGTTAGGCAAGGACGTGCGATATTTCGGCTGTGATCTGAACCAGCTGTCCGCTACCGAGACTGCCGTGTCGAAACTGGCCGACGAGGTGGGCGGAATCGACGTGCTGATCAACAACGCGGCGCTCGTCATCATGAAACCGTTCGAGAGTTTTTCGATCGAGGAATACGAAGATCAGGTCCGGATCAATTCCTCGGCCGCGTTCGTGCTGGCACGAGCGTGCAGCCCCGCGATGAAGGCGAAAAAATACGGGAAGATCGTCAACGTCACGTCGCTCACGCTGACGGGCCGCTGGGATGGTTATGTACCGTACATCGCTTCGAAGGGTGCTCTCTACGGGCTGATCAAGGGGCTCGCGCGTGAACTCGGCGCTCATGGCATCAACGTGAACGGCATTTCACCGGGAGCCGTTGTTTCGGAAGCCGAATTCCGTGATCGTGCGGACACCCGCGAGCAATACCATAACTGGATTCTTGAGAACCAGAGCCTGAAGCGGCGGATTCAGGCGGTCGACGTCGCGAACCTCGCGGTCTTTCTCTCGTCGTCGCAGTCCGACGCAGTCTCAGGACAAAACATCCAGATCGACGGAGGTTGGTAACGCAAGAACCGGCCGCTGGTCCGGGTGGCCGGCGCATCTTGAGCGCTGTGGAGAAAACAGCGGGAGGGGACATGAGAACATACCAGCCGTTGCTTTTCGCAGAAGATTTCATTTTCCTCGAAGCGCCGCGTTGGCGAGATAACCGGCTCTGGGTTTCGGACGTATTCGATCACACTGTATACGCGCTCGGTTTGAACGGCGTACGCGAGAAAGTCTGCACTGTGCCGCATCGGCCTTCCGGCCTTGATTTTCTGCCGGACGGAACACCGGTCGTTGTGTCATCGAAAGACCGCAGGCTGATGAAGATCGTCGGCGATACGATTGTGGAGTACGCGGACCTGTCAGGATTCGCGTCGGGCGACCTCAATGATTTCGCCGTCGATGCTCTGGGCCGGATCTACGTTGGCAACTTCGGTTACGACTACGACGCTGGCGAGCCGCGAGCAGTTACCGCACTGCACCGGGTCGACCCTGATGGCTCGATCAGCGTCGCGGCGGTGGGACTGGATTTCCCGAATGGGGCGGTCATCGTCGACGGCGGCAGGACGCTTATCGTGGCAGAGACGTGGATCGGACGACTGACCGCGTTTGACATAGACGAACACGGGGTGCTCGGAAATCGACGCGTGTTTGCGGAACTCGGCGAACGTCAGCCGGACGGCATTTGCGCAGACGCGGATGGCGGCATCTGGACCGCTTCCTTCAATACCGGCGAGTTCCTTCGCGTGCGTGCTGAAGGGGCGATCACCGATGTCATCGAATTGAAGGGGCATGCGATCTCCTGCACGCTGGGAGGCGAAGATGGACGCCAGCTCTTTTGCACATCTTATAGCGGCACGCTCGACGAACTGGTTGCGCGCAAAAGAAACGGCGTCGTTCATACAGTACAGGTTGATGTGCCGGCGTTCCCCGCTTCCGGAGCTTGACGGCTTTCTATCTTGCCAGGCGCGCGCTGTCCGTCGTCGAGCGGTCTACAGTTGGTTTTATCGACGTGGTCTTGCAGATCGTTCCAGCGCGTCTTCGCGATGGGGATGCGACATCGACGTAGCAGCGCGCGTCTGACTCCGTGTCCCGATCCCTCCGATTTCTAATTCATGATGTGGTAACAGTAACGACATGAGCGATAAAGATTTCAAATATCTGTTCGAGCCGCGGTCGATTGCCGTGGTGGGCGTTTCCGACGATGCAGGGCGGCCCGGTTCGCAGGCTGTCCGTGCGCTCCTGAAGAATGGCTACGCCGGAAAGATCTTTCCCGTTAACCCGAAATATGAGCAGTTCGAAGGACTGCGATGCTTTGGCTCGGTGTCCGAGATTGACGAGCCGATTGATCTGGTTGTCGTTGGCGTGCCCGCAGCCGGCGTGTTGCCGGTTCTCGAAGCCAGCGTGGAGAAGCACGTTCCCTTCGCCGTTGTGCTGAGCGGCGGATTCCGCGAAAGCGGTCCGGAAGGCATCGAACGCGAGCAGCGCATGCTTGCGCTCGCCCGCCGTGGCGGTATGCGCATTATCGGGCCGAACTGCCTCGGTTTTGCAAACATCCATTCGAACGTTTACGCGGCCTTCGGCAGCATCACGCGGGAGCCGAAGCTGAAACGCGGCGGCGTGTCGCTGGTTACCCAAAGCGGCGGTTTCGGGTACAGCCTGGCACTGGCATGTTCCGCGGCGGGAGTTGGGTTTCGTCACGTGATCGCGACCGGCAACGAGACGGACATCGACACCGTTCAACTGATCGATGCGTTGCTCGACGATCCCGAGACGCAAATCATCCTCGCCTACATCGAAGGAACCCGCGACGGCCGCGCTTTGCTCGACGTGGGGCGCCGGGCGATGGCGGTGGGAAAGCCCGTGCTGCTCTGGAAGGGGGGCGTTACCGAGCAAGGTGCGCGCGCGGCCGCGTCGCACACAGCCAGCATGACGGGTACTTACGACTTTTACCGAGCGCTGTTCAAGCAAACCGGCATCATTGAGATCAATGAAATTCACGAGGCGGCCGATTATCTCAAAGTACTCGCCGGCGCTAAATATCCGCAGGGAAATGGTGTTGCCGTGATGGGCGTTTCAGGCGGCTCTGCGATTGTTTTCGCGGATGCGGGAGAGCCGGAAGGGCTGTCGTTGTGCGAACTCGACGTACAGACGCAGCACAAGTTGCAGGCAGTCGTGCCGAACATCGGCGCGGTGCATAACCCGATCGATCTTACGGCCGGCTATTTTTCTCCGAATAACGGCGAGAAGCTCGCGACGGCGGTGCAGGCCGTGCTGGACGCGCCGAATGTCCATGCAGTCTGTGTCAATCTCGCCACTACCGGCAAGGTGGGAAGTCTCGCCGCGGCGGAAGTGCTCGCCCGCTTGGCAGCGGCGGCAACCAAGCCGATCGTCGTGTTCTCGTCCGCACCCGCAAGCGAAGTTGGCGACGCGCTCGCGCGATTCGACGAGGCAAACATTGCGGTTCTTCCGTCGCCGTCGCGCGCCGCGAGATCGATCGCGATGCTTGCACGGTATGAACAGGCGAAGCGTCGCGTGTCTCGCGAGCAGGGGGCGAATTCCGTTGCCACGAGCCCGGCGGACGGACGCATTACGGCGACTGGCGGGCCACTCTCCGAGAATGATTCAAAGAAGATGTTGGCTGCGGCAGGCATCCCCGTAACGAGGGACGTCATTGTAACCACCGCCGACGGCGCGGTGTTCGACGACCTCAAGGCGCCGTTGGTCGTAAAAGTCGTGTCGGCGGACATTCCACATAAGACCGAGGTGGGCGGTGTCAAGGTTGGCATTCAAACAAGGGCCGACCTGAAGCAAGCGATCGACGAAGTTCTCGCGAATGCGAGAAAACATGTCCCGACCGCGCGTATCGACGGCGTACTCGTATCGGAGATGGTGCGCGGTGGGTTCGAGCTCATTGCCGGCATCGTGAACGATGTCGTGTTCGGTCCTGTCGTGGTGGTGGGTGCGGGCGGAATTTATGCGGAGCTGCTCGGCGACTCGGCCTGCCGGCTCGCTCCTTTCGACGAAAAAACCGCGCGCGAAATGGTCGATGAGCTTCAGTGCCGCCGCATCATGGACGGCGCAAGGGGTGGCGCCGCGCTCGACGTCGACGCGATTGCTTCCGCACTGGCCGCGCTGTCCCGCTTCGCATGGGAGAACCGGGAAAGCGTTCAGGAGATCGATATCAATCCGCTCTTTGCACTGCCCGAGGGTGTCGTCGCAGCCGATGCACTCATCGTTGCTCGCGGGACCGCCGGCGCGCGTTCGGAATGATGGAGCATGAGCGGTGAGAGATGTGGCAAATTCAGGTGACCTTCTTATGAACGATGAACTCGCGATGGACGACAGCTACCCGGTGACGTTCGAACCGCTCGGCCGCACTCTCGCCGTGCGGCGGGCGCAGGCAATACTTTCCGCGGCGCTCGCGAGCGGTTACCCGTTGGCATATAACTGCAGGAATGGGGTCTGCGGCTCGTGCAAGGCGAAGGTCACGCAAGGTCTGGTCGATCACGGGGAAACGGCGTGTCGCGGCATTTCGGAAAAGGAGCAGAGCGAGGGCTTCGCGTTACTCTGTCAGGCAAAGCCGCTTTCCGCGGTGACGGTCGTTTGCCAGGTTGTCAATGCCGTCGAGGGCTTGCCGCTCCGGCGCGTTGCCGCCCGCGTTCACGAACTGGACCGGCTTGCGGACGACGTGATGCGCATCAGGCTCAAGATGCCGGCGAAGGATCCGATCAAGTATCTGCCGGGTCAATACATCGACATCCTGATGAACGGCGGAATTCGCCGCAGCCTTTCGGTGGCCAGCTCGCCGAACGACGGCGAATTCATCGAGCTTCACCTGCGCAACTACGGTGGCCCGTTCAGCACCCACGTGTTCAACAAGATGAGGGTCAGCGATCTGCTTCGTATCGAGGGCCCGATGGGAACATTCTTTATTCGAGGTGAAAGCGAAAAGCCGATTGTCTTTGTCGCAAGCGGGACCGGGTTCGCGCCGATCAAGTCGATGATCGAACACGAAGTACGCAAGCAAAGTCGTCGTTCGATGAGGCTCTACTGGGGCGGCCGGCGACCCTCCGACCTCTACCTCGATACGCTTGCGCAACAGTGGGTGAAGGAACACGGCATCACCTACGTCCCCGTTGTCTCCGATCCTCGGCCGGAAGATCGATGGACCGGGCGGACGGGGTTCGTGCATCGCGCGGTGATGGAGGATTTTCCGGATCTGTCCGGCCATCAGGTCTACGCGTGTGGTGCACCCATCGTCGTTCAGTCCGCACAGCAGGATTTCACCGCGGAGTGCAAGCTTCCGGAAAGCGAGTTCTACGCGGACATGTTCGTGTCGAGCACACCGTCGAATCCGTAAGCGGGAAGGCCTGGCGCTGCGATGTGCAAGTCAATCAGAGATCAACAGGGTTCGAAATGGAAACAGCCGTGAGCCATGTAATTGTCGACAGACACGACGACGTGCTCTGGATTAGGGTCAATCGTCCGGAGAAAGCGAATGCAATGACGGTCGCAATGGTCGAGCAGATAGGCGAGGCAATCGTCGCGAGTGGCGGGGACCCGACGATCCGGGCGGTATTGCTGACGGGAGCCGGCGAGCGGCTCTTTACAGCAGGTGTGGACGTCCGCGAGAAAGCAGAAGACGGCGACGTCGCGCGCCAACGCGAGCGGCGCTCGCGCGCCTTGGCGGCACTGCAGGATGCGGTGATCGATGCGCCCAAACCCGTGGTGGTCGTGCTCAACGGTGCAGCAATCGGCGGCGGTGCGATGCTCGCACTTCTCGCCGACGCGTGTGTCGCGGTGGACACGGCGGAACTCGCATTGCCTGAAATAGATCTCGGCATCGCGACCTATTCCGGCGCAAACATTCTCGCGACGATTGGTGGACGTGCGCTGGCCCTGGATCTGATACAGAGCGGGCGGAGAATGCCCGCAAGTGAGGCGATGAGCCGCGGTCTGCTGCAGAGCGTGGCGTCGCGCGACGGCCTCACGAGCGCGGCGATGGCGGTTGCCACAAAGCTCGGCGGAAAGGATGCCGCGGTGTTCGCGGACAACAAGCGCTGGATTAATCGCGCATTGAAGGCTGCGCTGGCCGAGGCACGGGAAGAACACGCACGCCATCGGGCACGTGCCGCGCAGTAACGTTAAATCCGGACCGGGCAGGTACTCCCGGAAAAGGCTACGGAAGGATTTCAAAAAGGGGAAGGGAGTTCAGAATGGCGGATCTTGAAATCAGTATCGTCGATCGCGTAATGGTCGCGCAGTTGAATCGGCCGCAAACGAAAAATGCGCTCAGCGAAGACATGCTGGAACTGCTTCGAAACGCGCTGAGATCGGCCAATGACGACGCCGCGATTGGCTGTTTCGTCATCACGGGAGCGGGCGATGCGTTTTGCTCGGGCGGCGATCTCGGGCGGCGCTCGGCGGAAGATGCGGCGCTCGACCCCACGCCGCTCGAACGCAGGCATCGCCTGCAGAACGTTACGCACAAGGTTGCGCTCGCGGTGGAGGAATTCGAAAAGCCTCTGATCGCGGCGGTGAATGGCGCCGCGGTCGGCGCGGGGATGGATCTGTCGCTGATGTGCGACATGCGTTTCGCCGGCGTTTCCGCCCGATTCGCGGAGGCGTACATCCGTGTCGGGTTGCTACCCGGCAATGGCGGCTGCTATTTTTTGCCGCGGCTCGTCGGTCCCGCGAAGGCGCTCGAGCTTCTATGGACGGGTGAGTTCGTGTCCGCCGAAGAGGCTCTGAGGATCGGGATCGTCAATCGCGTGTTCAGCGACGAGTCCCTGATAGACGAAACGCTCGCATTCGCGAAGCGCCTCGCCGACGGACCGCCGATCCAGTTGCGTGACATCAAGAAGCTCATGTATCAGTCGATGAAAACCGACTTGCGAACGAGCCTCGAATCCGTCGCATCGCACATGGCGGTCGTGCAATCGACTGCCGATTACAAGGAAGCGATCCAGGCTTTCAAGGAGAAGCGAAAGCCGACATTCCAGGGCAAGTGACGAGGCCGGTGGTCCGGTCGCGAGGGAATCGGGCGATTGATACGAGCTGATGCGAGCGCGGCGCTGCGGCCTGGTTCTAGCCGCTGACGGTTGCCCTGTGTTCTGTCATCGCCACATGAGCGCCGCGGCTACCAGAGCCGGGTCGGGGCAATTCCACCGCCAAACGACGATGGCTCAATGAAACGTATCCCGGTCAGTGGAACCACGTGCTAACATATGCGGGCTACATCGCCCGTTTCGCCGGTCGCCGTCTTTTGCGTTGGCCGGCACTTGGCACACCAAGTCTAAACAAATCCCACGATGGAATACTGCCGATATGATGCGCTCAGTTCAACGTATCCTCGCCGTTTTTGAAAGTTTCAGTGCCGAGCGAAGCAGTCTGTCGCTCCAGGAGATCGCAGACCGGATCGAATTGCCGAAGTCCACCACGTTCCGGATCGTGCAAAGTCTGGAGCGCGCGGGGTATCTGGTCCGTCTGGAGGACAGTCAATATTGCCTGTCGTTCCGATTCACGAGCCTGGCGGGTCTGGTTCGCAGCACGCTCGGCATTCGCGAGATTGCCCGTCCGTTCCTGCTGACGCTGGCGGAGGAAACGAAGGAAACGGTTTCTATCCATACGATCAGCGGCACGGATCGCGTCTGCATCGATTCAGTTTCAACGGCGTCGGCGCCGCTGCGTGCTGTCGTTCAGGCGGGAGAACATATTCCGTTGCTGAAGGGTTCGGCATCGAAGGTGCTGATGGCATATTTGCCGAAAACGGAACTGGCGCCGATCGTCACCAACGTTGCGCGCGCCGGCAAGCGAACCAAGAGTGACGTGCTCGAGGAACTGGAACGGGTTCGCGAGCAGGGTTATGCGGTCTCCCATGGCGAGCGGCTCCTCGGCATCTCGGCGATTTCCGCGCCGATCAGGGATTTCAACGACGAGGTGCACTACTGTCTGTCAGTCGGTGCGCCAACCGTCAGAATGCAAATGCACGAGAAGGAATTCATCAAGCTCGCCGTGAATGCAGCCAAGGACATTTCGCGGCAATTCGGCGGAAAAACCTGACATAAAGAAAGCCCGTGTCCGAGCCTTCCTCTGGCCACGGTTAGAAGAGCGAGCCGACCATGCCTCCTTCAACGGCGATGGTCGACCCCGTGATGAATCCCGCTTGCATGGAAGCGAGAAACGTCACCACGCCGGCGAGTTCTTCCTGCGTGCCCATGCGTCCCAACGGCGTGAGCTTCTTACGAGCCGTGGCCTGATCCGCGGTGTAGGCGGCCGTCCCCGTGCGGTGCGGCGTTTCAATGAGCGCCGGCGCCACGCAGTTGGCGGTGATGCCTTTGGAGCCGAGTTCATTCGCCAGATGCTTCATGTAGGCGGTCACGCCCGCGCGGAACACGGTCGACAGGCTATGGTGCGGCATTGGCGACTTCACGGAAGCCGACGTGACCGCGATGAGGCGGCCCCAGCCGCGATCCTGCATGAGCGGAACCATCCGGCCAAGTACGTGAATGGCGCTCCACAACTGATTCCGATAAGCCTCGTCCCACCGTGCCTCGTCCGATTCGTCCACCGTTGCGCGGATCGGGTTCGGCGGGCGGCTCGTGTTGAGCACGACGATGTCCGGGCCACCGAATTCGCCCTCGAGAACGGTCGCGAGCCGCTGTACATCATTTTCGACGCGCATGTCGCCCGGCACCCCCACGGCTCGGACACCATATTTCTGTTCGATCTCGTCGGCTACCGTGTGCAGCGTGTCGGCCGATCGCGCAAACAGCACGACGTTCACGCCTTCCGCAGCCAGCGCGTGCGCGATGTTCTTGCCCATTCCGCCGCTCGACGCAGTCACGAGGGCCGTTTTTCCATTGATCCCTAAGTCCATGTTCATGCTCTCAAAGCTGATGTAAAAGGAATGCGGGGCAGGCCTCGTCAAGCGGAAACGATCACCTCGTCACCCTCGACGCTAAAGCGGTGCGGCATGTCTTGCGACACCCACTCCATGTACGAGAGCACTTCGTTGAACCGGCGATCGTCCGGACGGAGCACCTCGGGACGATACTGCCTGTCGATCGCCATTGGCAGGAACGATGTACGCACGATGCCTTCTCTCGACACCTGTGCCTTTGCCAGCAAGCTTAACGTGCACGCTTTCCCATATGGCATCAGCGGGTAATCCGGATCGAGATCCGTGTGATTTCGCACGGCACCATGCGCCCACGCGGGTTCTTCTCGCCAGGACGGCGCGGCGAACGGCTTGGTCATTGCGAATACGCCGAGGCTGTAGAAAATAGTCTTGCCCTTATACACCTCGATCGCCTTCGGTATATGCGGAGAATGCCCGACGACAAGGTCGGCGCCCGCGTCGATCGCCGCATGCGCGACCGCGACGTGATAGTCGGGGATGATGCGGGGCAGGCGAATCACGCCGGCATGAAAAGCTAGAACGGCTATATCGACGTGGCGACGCAACGCCGTCAGGTCTTCCAGCAACATCTCGAGGTCGCGCGGATCAGGTTCGGTTCTAATTCGAACCGATTCATGAGGTCCACGGGTTTCGTAACAGGTCTTGATGCCGATATTCATCACACCCGGCTTGTCCGGGCCGGCATCGGTGCCGCGGGCGGCAACCGACGTGTACCCGAGATAACCGACCTTTATGCCGTTTTTTTCGACAATCGCGGGCTGGCGGGCTTCAGCGCGGTTCCTGCCGGCACCCGTCACCAGTACGCCGCGGGAGGTCATCAGCGCTCTCGTATCGAGCATCGCTTCGGCGCCGGCGTCCAGACTATGATTGTTTGCCATCGTCACGGCGTCGAACAGCCCGCCGGTGAAGATCTGCGCCATCTCGACCGGTTGACAGACCTGAGGCGCATGGTCCGTCTTCACGCCGCGCGCCGAATAGGCGCGCATGCAGTTAATGAAGCGGAAGTCGGCGCTCTCCAGTGCGGGCCGGACGAGTTCGGTGTACCCCTCGATCGGAAAGCCGTCCGCCGGGCCGTGAACCGGACCGCAATCCCCTGCGATCAACAACGATGATAGCTTTGTCACTGCTCCTCCTCAGGGCCGTAAGCCGTTCTGCCGAGACCACATTTTCACGCATGCAAGGCAGGCCGGGCAACGTATTTTGGTTTCATTGATCGGAACGCATGCTGGTAACCAGAACCTATGATAGCATCACTTCCTACGCTGGATAGGAGTACCTTTCGGTCTCGCGCGAAGTCGGTCTGCGAAATGCGCGGTTGTCGTTGCTTGCGCAGCGAGGCGAGGCGGTGCGTTGCGTTTCGCGGCCATGGCGAGCCGGTGAAATTAATCGTTGGAGCAAGAGGAGAACAGGATGAATTCATCTGATCGTGGCCCCGGCTGGACACCTGAGAAGCGGCTCGACGGCAAGGTGGCCGTGGTCATCGGCGCAGGACAGAGCCCCGGCGAAGGGTTCGGCAACGGCCGCGCGACGGCGATGCGCTTTGCCCGTGAAGGCGCACGTGTACTCGCTGTCGACCGAAGTATCGAGTCTGCGGAGGAAACGGCCGCGCTGATCCGTGGCGAAGGTTTCGAAGCGGTCGCATTTGCAGCGGACGTGACGCGCGAGAGCGAACTCCGCCAGGCAATGCTCGATGCCAGGCAACGCTGGGGCTCTCTCGACATCCTGCATAACAACGTCGGCGTAAGCCTTGGCGGCGGCGATGCCGATCTGATGGATCTGACGGAAGAACGGTTCGACAACGTCTGCCGGATCAACCTGCGCGGCACGATATTCGCTTGCAAGCATGCCGTGTCGATCATGCGTGAACAGCGCTCGGGGGTCATCGTCAATGTTTCGTCCGCCGCGGCGGTGGGAAAATATCCGTATGCGGCTTATAAGGCGACAAAGGCGGGCGTAATCGCATTCACGGAGCAACTGGCGCTTCAGAATGCGTCGTTCGGCATTCGGGCGAACTGCATTCTGCCGGGACTGATCGCGACGCCCATGGCGGTCGATACGAGAGTGCGCGAATGGAATCAGCCGCGCGAGCAGGTCGAGGCCGAGCGCAATGCGAAGGTGCCGCTGGGCCGACAGGGGACAGGCTGGGACGTTGCAAACACTGCGCTGTTTCTCGCGTCGGACGAGGCGAACTTTATTACGGGCATTTCCGTGCTCGTCGACGGCGGACGCGTTCTGAACCGCATTTGACGATCTCAGCGCAGGCGGGGCGAAGCAGTTGCGCGCCCCGCCTGCCCGCCTGTGTTCATGCGCGAACTGCCGTGTCGAGCGGGTCCGCTACGCGTCATTGCAGGCCCACAACGCCCATCCAGTACTGAAGCTGCGCACCTGTCGTTTCCACGTCGTACTTCAGAATGAACTCGAGATGCCCGGTCGGCAGGATGCGGAATACCGATAGTGCCGCGGGCACCAACGCCGTCGTCGCCCCGTTACGGACAGCAAGCGCCTTGATGCTTGCGGTGACCAGCAGGCGTCCACCCGGATCGCAAGCAAACGTGCGAACGTGAAACGACTGCGTGTCTGCGTGCTGAACGAGTGTCGGCTGCCCGGACTCTGGATCGATACGAAAGACGGCGATATTGTTTTCGCCGCCGCCGAACACCTTCCGGCCATCGACCTCCACCGTGTGATCGGCGCGGTTGGCAACATAGACCCATTGCCCGCTCGGGTGAACGTGAACGGGCCCGCCCAGTTGCCGCGGATTCACCTGCTGCGGCGCCGCGAGCAAGTCGCATGCGTAGGCCGGTCGTGACTCGATCGAGCCGTCATTGAAGCGGAACATATACAGCCGATTGGTTCTTTCATCTGACGCATAGAGCCAGGGCTTCGATGGGTGGAAATCGATATGCCGGGGGCCGAACCCGTATCCGCCGTCGGGCGCGACCACAGCGCTCGCAGATAATCTCCCGTCTACGAAATCGAGGGTTCGAAGCGCGCCTGGCTGCTCCGGTCGTTCGCCCTGGGCATTGTTCCCGCGATCGACGATCAATGCGGGCGATCCGGCGGGGAACACCATGACCTGATGCGGATAAATTCCGTAGTCCAGGTCTGCCGTCTGCGCGATCTCATCACCGATTGCACCGTCAGGCGAAATGCGATGCACCGTGATACCGCTCGTCGGAAAGTTGTGGCCATTCAGGATGAATCGACCAGAAGGATCGACGCACATGTGGACAGCCCGACGCTTGAGCGGCTTCGGTTCACCATGCAGCGACAAGGAACCGTCTGGCGCAATCGCGAGCGAACTCACATGGTTATAGTCGGACGCGACTCTCGGGCCGCTGTTACTCGTGGAAACGTATAGATGCCTGCCCGATGGATGAGGCCACGCATACTGTACCTTCGCGGGGACGGTGATCGTGTGTTTCTTCGTGAGCGTGGCCGCGTCGACGTCGACTTCATAGTGCGTGATTACGTCGTCGACTGCGCTGTACAAAGCTGTACCTGCCATTTGATTCTCCGGTAGTAGGCTCCGCTGCAGCAGGTGTGCGCACCGTCACTCACGGTACGCGTCCCGCACGCGGCTGATTACATAACACGGCAAGCGGTCTCTCTTCGCAATATTATAAGGAACCCGAAGTTAACGTTTCCGGCGGCCAGCTCGTGCCTGCTGATCGTGGCTCAACGTGAACATCGGAATCGAGAAGCCGCCTTCCGACTTCTTGCATACGACTTTCACGCGCTGGCCGATCCTGACGCGATCGAGGTCCGTGTCGACGATGTTGGTCAGCATCGTCGGTCCGTCGTCGAGTGTCACATAGGCAATGCAATACGGCGTGGGCGTTCCACGCCGAGTAACGCTGAACGTGTAGATGGTCCCGGTTCCGTTCGTGGTCGTCCATTCCACGTCGGAGCTCCAGCAGAATGGGCATAGCGCTCTCGGATAGTGGTGCGATTGCTTGCATGCGTTGCAGTGCTTGACCACCAATCTGCCTTCCGACGCGGCGTCGAAATACGGCTCATCACCCGGGTTCAGCGCGGGATCGTTGATCTTTCGGTCGATATAGTCGGTCGTCATTTGTTCATTCCCTTTCCATGATGAGCGTTGCTGCGCCATGACGGTGTCCGATTGCGCCGCCGATGCCACTGGCAAGCGCGAGCGTGCAATCGGGAACCTGCAACTTGGGGTGCGCTTCGCCGCGCAGTTGGCGGACCGCCTCGATGATCTTCGTGATCCCGCCGCGATTGGAAGGATGGTTGTTGCAAAGGCCGCCACCGTCGGTGTTGAACGGAAGTTTTCCCACCCCCGATATCAGGTTGCCGTCGGCAGCGAACTTGCCTCCGTCGCCCTTCTTGCAGAAGCCCAGATCTTCCAGTTGCATAACGACTGTAATCGTGAAGCTATCGTAAATCGACGCGTATTGGATGTCGGACGGTTGTACGCCGGCTTCTTCGAACGCGCGCGGGCCGGTCCATGCGACGCCTGTATACGTGAGGTCGATCTTGCCGCCCATCTGATGCTTGGTGGACTCGCCGCTGCCAATCACCTTGACTCGCGGACGATTGAGCGACTTCGCGATTTCCGGCCGCGCGACGATCACGGCGCCGCCGCCATCGCTGACCACGCACGAGTCCAGCCTGCGTAACGGATCGGAGATCATCGGCGAATTGAGGACATCTTCCACGCTGACCACTTTCTGCAGCATCGCATTGGGGTTGTATTGCGCATGTTGCGATGCAGCCACCTTGACCCATGCAAGTTGCTCGCTGGTGGTGCCGTAGTCGTGCATATGCCGCATCGCGGCCATCGCGTACAGATTCACCGTCACCGGGCCGTATGGAATTTCGTACGGCGCATCCGGCAGATTCACTCCGCGCACGCGCACCTGAGTGCCTGAAATGCCTTCCGAATTGGGACGTCCAGCGAGTGTAATCAGCGCGACGTTGCATTTGCCGGCTGCGATGGCTTGGGCTGCGTGCGCGACATGGATCAGATAAGAGCATCCGCCCATGTCGGTCGAATCGATGTGTTTCAGCTTGTTCAGGTTGAGGTAGTTCGACATCGACCATGCGTTGGCCCCAGGCGCGTCACCGGCGCAAAAGTATCCGTCGATATCGTCCTTCGAGAGCCCGGCGTCTTCTAGCGCGCCTTTGGCAACTTCGGCGTGCAATTGAGCGACCGAGTGGTTCGGCGCCTTGCGCAAAGGGTGTTCGTACGCGCCTACGATGTAAGCCTTGCCTCTGATAGTCATATCTCGACACTCCTTAATGCTGCTTGGAAAACATTCGATCAGCCGTTGATTGGCGCTCTTGCCTCTGTGACCGCGGCGCATTTCCGACGACTGCGGCGCCGCGCTGCTGATGCAGACGTGCCGTGGTGTCCGCAATTCAGGGTTTCAGTGAATGGAATCGATGCTGTACAGTAAAACACATGATACCATTGGTTCGACGTCGCACAGCGATGCGCGAGCAAGCGAAAAACGGACACGGCGATAGCGGGATACGGAGCTTCGCATCCCGTTCTTGCATCCACGCGCCGGCGGACGCGGGAGCGGTTCGCGATTCTCGGCAGCCGCGGTGCGTGACCGGTTTGTTCGTACGATAGGGAAGAGAGATGAGCGAAGTTCAGCAAGTGGAGTACACGGTGGAAGACGGTGTTGCCGTCATCACGGTCGACAATCCACCTGTCAATGCGCTGGCGCCAGGCATGCGCGAAAGCATCATCGACGGGATTGCACGTGCGAACGCCGATTCGGGCGTGATGGCGATTGTGCTTATTGGAGCGGGTCGCAATTTCATCGCGGGCGCCGATATCCGGCAGTTCGGCAAGGCGCGCACCGTGACTAGCAGCGTGAGTACCGCCGCGCTGGACGCGAGCGGGAAGCCTGTGATTGCTGCGCTACACGGCTACGCACTCGGGGCCGGGCTTGAACACGCGCTCGCATGCCATTACCGGATTGCATCGGAGGATGCGAAGGTGGGCCTGCCCGAGGTCGCGATCGGTGTCATCCCGGCGGGCGGCGGCACGCAGCGACTTCCGCGCTTAATCGGCCCGGAGGCTGCGTTGGACATCATCGTGACGGGGCGTCATGTCTTGGCGGACGAGGCGCTGCGCCTGGGTATCGTTACGGACGTCGTGCATTTGAATCAATTGCGTCCGGCCGCGCTCTCTTTGGCAAAGCGCGTTGCTGACGTCAGACCATTACCGCGCCTACGTGACAGGACAGAGCGCATCGGAGCAACGAGCTTTGAGCGTGCGCAATGGGACGCCGCGCGGGAGAAGGCAGCCCGCAGAGCAAAGTTTGTGAAGGCGCCTCATTGTGCGATTGCCTGCGTCGAGGCCGCACTCGATAAACCGTTCGAAGAAGGCATTCAATTGGAGCAGCGATTGTTTGCCGAGTTGGAGACTTCAGACCAGGCCAAGGCACTGCGCTATGCGTTTTTCGCGGAACGGGAGGCTGCGAAGATCCCCGGCGTTCCCGCCGCTTTGAAGCCCGAAAGCATGCGCTCGGCGGCCGTGATAGGCGCCGGCACGATGGGCAGTGGCATCGCGATGTGTTTCGCGGATGCGGGCATTCCGGTGAAACTGCTGGAAGCCACGCCCGAAGCATTGGAGCGAGGTCTGAAGCGCATTCGCGACACGTACGCGACGAAGGTCAAACGGGGCAGCCTCACGCAACAGGAAATGGATGCGCGGATGGGCTATATCGAGCCAGCCGGGCGCTATGAAGAAATCGGCCATTGCGATGTGGTCGTCGAGGCGGTGTTCGAGCGAATCGATCTCAAGAAAGAGGTGTTTTCGAAGCTCGACGCCGTGATGAAAAAAGGCGCATTGCTGCTCACCAATTCGTCTGCGATCGACATCAACACAATGGGCGCAATGACCGGACGGCCCGCCGATGTGGCCGGCGCGCACTTCTTCGCTCCGGCGAACGTCATGAAGCTGTGCGAGGTCGTCAGAGGCGATCAGACGTCGATCGAGACGATTGTTCGGGCAGCGAAGATGGGCAGGGATCTCGGCAAGGTAAGCGTAGTGTCGGGTACGTGCGACGGCTTCGCCGCAAACCGCAGCCGCGCGCTGCTCGTCACGGAAATGATGTTGATGCTCGAGGAGGGCGCGCTGCCGGAGCAGATCGACAAGGTGATGGTCGAATTCGGCTATCCGATGGGGCCGTTTGCTGTCAGCGACCTGTCCGGTCTCGACGTCAGTTACGACACGCGCAAGCGTCGCGCCGCGGCGGATCGGACCTATCGCAAGCTTCATGTACCGGATCGCATGGTCGAAATGGGTCGAAAGGGCCAGAAATCGGGTGCCGGCTGGTATCGATACAACGAAGGTGACCGGACGCCATATCCGGACGACGAGGTCAGGCAGATCATTGCGGGCGTTGCGGAAGAACTTGGGATTGCGCAACGCACTTTCACTGACGAGGAAATCCTGAGACGGATGTTGTTCGCTTCGATTAACGAGGCTTGCAAGATTCTCGAAGACGGCAAGGCATATCGGGCGAGCGACATCGACGTCATGTGGCTGTATGGCTTTGGTTTTCCCCGTCATCGGGGAGGCGTAATGTACTGGGCCGATTCGATTGGCGCGAAAGAGATTTATCGACAGGTCTGCGAGTGGCACGAGCGATACGGCAAGCGCTGGGAGCCGAGTCGTCTGCTGGCGGAAATGGCTCAAAGTGGTGGCTTGCTGCGCGATGTGAAGGGGCGCATGCAATAGAAGGACCATGTGCCGGACGGGCAACTCTCGGTTGCCTCGTCCGCCGTGATCCGTATCCGAAAGTTGGTTTGTTCGCAGTTCAGATAGGCAGGTGCAAAAGTGGAAAACATGGTAACCGGCGATAACTCTCCTGCGCAGCCGGCGCAGACGGAATTCAAGGTCTGGCAATGCGTTTTGTGTGGATTCGTTTACGACGAGGCCGAAGGACTTCCGGCTGAGGACATTCCCGCTGGAACGCGTTGGGAAGACGTCCCTGACAATTGGATTTGCCCCGAGTGCTCGGCGACAAAAGCCGACTTTGAAATGATCGAAGTTTGATCGCGAGACAATCTGGGCTCGCTGCTCGTGAGAGCGGGAGTCGCGACGATGCAGAATGGTCAATCATTGCGCTGTCTGGTCGAAAAATGGTTTGGCGGAACGGCCGGACGCGGCATACGTTTGACGCGCTCGGGCCTTGGCCGTCCCTATGAGGCACGCTGTGTTCGCGTAGTCACGACTGTGGCGGGGCGCGAATTGGCGATATTTTTCTTTCGGCACGATGACGGTTCGTGGTGCGTATCGCCGCCCAGAGATAGACGTGCCGTGTGGGAGGCGGGTATTTAGGCAGCAGCGCTCCAATGAAAAGCTTATCCGCCAAGCACGCTATCCTGGGAGGAACGTCATGGATGGCCACGTCCCGCAATCTGGCAATCAGGTTCGTTCTTACATCCATTTTCGCCACTGCGTGCGAAGCTGCTCCACCAGCTCCGCTTCGTAACGTCGATCGCCTCTGCGCTAAAGCCGACGTCCATGCGATTCCTGGCGTTGTCGAGCATAGTGCAAGCGGATCGGCCGGCGGGAGCGTCGGCGCGGCCGGTGCTAGATCATGGCGCGTCGTGGAGCACTGCCGGGCGTGCGTCGTGCGGATCTTCTTCGACCGACGTCCGAAGCCGGACGCCCCGCGTTTCAGGCACGAACTGCGTCGCAATCAGGCATGCTACTGCGATCATCGTGACATAGAGCGCCGGCGCGAACGGTGTACCGGTTGCCTGCGTCAGAAACGTGGCGATGAAGGGGCTCGTGCCGCCGAACACAGCGACGCTGATCTGGTATGAGATCGCGTGTCCGGTTGCCCGAAACGAGGTAGGGAAAAATTCCGGAGCGGTCACGAAGCTCGCACCACCGTTAATTCCGAGTCCGATCGCTAACAGAATCTGCCCCAACATGGCACCCGAAAGTGTGCCGGAAGCCGCAAGATATATTGCCGGGTAGGCGCCGAGCGCGAGCCAGGCCGCGCCGAACGTCATGACTCGCTTGCGACCAAATCGATCGCTCAGGAAGCCTCCCAATGGAAGCATCATAGAGAGCACGACCACCGCGGCCGCATTCGACAGGAGCGCCGACATCGGCTGGAGCTTGGCCACTCTGACGAGGAACGTGTACATGAAGCCGAGCAGCAGGTAAGCGCCGACCGCATACACTGGCTGGATCATGATGACGTGCATCATGCCCTTCAGGCCTCCGGAACTGAGCGCAGCGCGCAAAGGGCTATCCAGCTTGTTCTTGCGCGCGGCTTGCCTGAATTCCTCAGGCTCTTCAATGCTGCGCCGGAGCCAGAAACCGACCACGCCGATCAGGCCGCCTAGCAGAAACGGCACTCGCCAGAGCCACTCCGTGTATGCGGCCGAACCTACAGCCTGCAGCGCGATCAGGAGTCCTGCGACAACTGCATTCGGCAGGTGAGAAAAGACTAGCGTGAAGCCTAGCCATTGACCCCGTTTATCGCTTGGCGCGGCCTCGATGATATAGCTCGTTGTACCGGATGTCTCGCCGCCCAGCGCAAGCCCTTGGGCGACACGACACAGCACCAGCAAGATCGGCGCTGCAAGGCCGATCTCGGCGTACGTCGGCAGCAAACCGATGAGCGCGGTGCCGAGCGCCATGAGCCAGACCGTCATCGCCATGATTTTGACTCGCCCGATTCGGTCCGCGAGCATACCGAACATCAGGCCGCCAAGCGGTCGGGCAAGAAATGCGACCGCATAGACGGCGAACGTGCTGAGTATTGCCGCGGTCCTGTTGCTTCCCGGAAAGAAGTGTCCGGCCAGCACCGGTACGGAAAATCCGAAAACGGCGAAATCGTATATCTCGCCAAAGTTTCCGATGGAACCGGCGGCCAGGGTGCGCCGAGTACTGGACTTAGCCATTTTTGTCTCCCCCAATTTTTGGGTTGGTTTTGCTAATGCATATTGCGAACAGATGACTTACGCGAAAGCGGATGGCCAGCAGACGCAAAGCGCCTGCCGGCTCGGTCCGGGATGCCGCGCGGGGCCAGAGCCGCTATTGCGCCGGACCCGCGTCGACAACATTTCGCAGCGCAAAATAACTGCGACGGGCTTGCGCGATTGCAAGCTGGCGACAGCTGTCAATCAAAGGCGCATGAGAACCGATTTCGTCTGGGTGTACGCTTCGATCGACTCGGCGCCCATTTCTCGCCCGTAACCTGACTGCTTGTATCCGCCGATCGACATCACCGCGTCGGTTTCCGCATAGGTGTTGATCCAGACGCGGCCGGATTTGAGCGCCCGTGCGATGCGGTGCGCCCGGCCGATGTCGCGCGTCCAGACCGCTGCCGCCAGCCCATACAGCGTATCGTTGCCCTTGAGAACGGCGTCCTCTTCGTCACGGAACGGAATGATCGACAGCACGGGGCCGAAGATCTCTTCTTGCGCGATTCGCATGTCGTTGGAGACATTGGAAAACACCGTGGGCTGTACGAAATACCCGACGTTGCCGACGCGTTGGCCGCCGATGTTCAAGCGTGCTCCATCTGACTTGCCCGAGTCGACGTAGGAAAGCACGCGCTCCATTTGCCTTTGGGAGACGAGCGGACCCATTTGGGTATCGTGCTGTAACGGCGAACCGATCCGGTACTGCGACGCGATAGCCGAAACGCGGTGCGCGATTTCATCGTGCAGGCTTTCGTGTACGAACAGGCGCGTGCCCGCCGAGCAAATTTGGCCAGAATTTCGACAAAACGCGACGACGGCAGCCTCGACGGCCCTGTCCAGGTCGGCGTCGGGGAAAATGATGTTGGGTGACTTGCCGCCAAGTTCGAGCGTCACTTTCTTCATATTTCCCGCCGACGCCTGCAAGATCTGTTTTCCGACGCCGGTGGAGCCGGTGAAAGCGATCTTGTCGATGTCGGGATGAGCCGACATCGCCGCGCCGGCGGTCGCTCCAAACCCGGGGACGACGTTGACCACACCCGGTGGCAGACCCAGTTCATGGATCAGTTCCGCAAGGCGCACAGTGGAAAGCGGCGCCTGTTCGGCCGGCTTCAGGATAGTGGTGTTGCCGCACGCCAATGCCGGGCCAAGCTTGGACGCCGCCATGACGATCGGCACATTCCAGGCATTAATCAGCGCGCACACGCCCATCGGCTCCCGCAGCATGTAGATGAATCGGGAGTCGTCCGTTGGACTGGTCGTGCCGTGGATTTTCGTGACCCAGCCGGCGTAGTAGCGGAACAGATCAGCAGCTGCACCCACCCGACCGAGAGAGGCCGCGACAGGACTGCCCATGTCGAGGGTTTCGAGCACCGCCAGTTCTTCCGCATGCTGCTCGATCGTGTCCGCAATCCTGAGCAAATAGCGAGCGCGTGTGTGAGGAGAGATGCCGCTCCAGGTACTGGATTCGAACGCCTTACGTGCGGCAATCACTGCCCTGTCGATGTCGGCGCTATCCGCTTCGGCAACTTCAGCGAGTATTTCTTCCGTTGCCGGGTCACTCGTCGTGAATCTCCGGCCCGATGCTGCTTCGACCCATTCGCCACCGATTAGCAGCCGCTTAGGGCTGGAATTCAGCCAGTCAAGCGCCTTTCTATGCCCAGCGCTGACAGGTGATTGAGCTCCTGATGAAGACGACATTATTTCAATCTCCTAATGAATATCGATCGTGGCGTGGACCCTGACGTCAGCAGTATCAACATGGAGTTCTCACGCTCGTTCCCTCTACGCACATCTGCTCCTGAACAACGATCCAGTACTACGTGTCGATTTATGGTGTTTTCTTTGTCTGACTAAATGCGCGGCCTGAGAACAATGGTGACGAGCACGATTTATCGAGCAGGTGTGATTCATACTAGCATGTATTTTGGTGATCAGTATCAGTTCCGATGAATGGAACGCGGGTATCGGAGGTGCGGCGCCACGCCCCAATCGCACCGCCGGCGTATCGTCGACGCCGTATTGACCGCGCGTAGTCACCTGGTCAAGAAACACGGCTGTTCACGGCTTGATGCAGTCATCGTGGGGTTAGCACGGAGCGGAAATCTCGACCGTTGAAGTTGCTTGTTTGCAACAACAACGTCCGATGACGAAAGCGGATCGCGCTGGTGCTGTTGGCGCGTGCGTTCGCCCAATCTCAGCCGACTCGATCAGTTGCAGTTGCCCCAACGACGCATCGAGCTTGTCCGGCGATTGTGGTCACGTTATGTGGTCATAACGCGCAAGGTCGAAGAGAAAAAAAGAACACTCAACAGGATTCTGATTAGCGGTTTCTCTAAATCACAAAACGACTCCTCGATAAATATAGTTCGCCACGAGCTGCGTCAGCGCGGATCGACAAGGAGAGGGCTCATTGCAGGCCCTGTCTATCGGGATGGAGACACGTCAACTGAGGAAGTCGCATGAAAACAAAGGGGACTATTGGGCTTTTGCTGCTTGCATTCGCGGCGATCGGGCATGCACAAAGCAGCGTCACGCTGTACGGCCGTATCGATAACGGATTGACCTATTGGAGCGGCCGCGCCGACGGTCACCTGATCGGGGCGGAGAGCGGGAGTTTTGGAGAGTCGTGGTGGGGCATCCAGGGCACGGAGGATCTTGGAGGGGGCAATAGCGCGATTTTCAAGCTCGAAAGCGGGATCAACACGCTTAACGGAGCCGTTCAGAACGGTGGCCTGTTCGGGCGCCATGCATGGGTTGGCGTGGCCAACGACCGGTACGGGACGTTCAAGATGGGCAATCTGGGCGCCGGCGAAATCATGCAGGACAGTTACGATCTCGATCCGCAGGTCTTCCAGCAGTTCGCGCTCTCCACGCTGGTGCGTGGCCGCAACTGGTCCCAGGCGGGAAATGGAATAGAGTACTCGTCGCCCACTATTGGCGGCTTCGCGTTGAAGGGGCAGTACGATGTTACGAACAATGCGAACGGCTGGAATACGGCGGCGTCGAGCACCGGAGTTTCGGGTTCAGGGCCGAACCAGCTTGGGGGCGCACAGGGACGCGCCGACGGCATCAAGGCGGTGTACAACGCCAGCAATATCGAACTGCTCGCGATCTACGATGAAACGCGCGACCCGAATGGGAAATTCAGCAATGTGTATGTGAGTTCGCGGTCCGCGCTGGCCGGCGCCACCTACATGTGGGGACCGCTGAAAGCCTATGCCGGCTATCAGCATCTGAGCGCGCCGGACGCATCGTTATCGAGCTACGGCGTCGCGAGCGGAACCTTGCCATCCGGCGTGCGCGGTGTGCCGACAGCAGTGGATCATGAGTGGATCGGTCTTGGCTACAGAATCAACCCTGCTGCTTATGTGACAGGCGCCGTATTCCACGCGAATGCAAACGGTGGCAACGGCAACGCGACAATGTACACGCTCGGAGGAACGTACAACTTATCGAAACGGACGTTCTTTTATGCAGAGCTTGCGTATCTGCACAATAGCTCGACTTCCAATCTCGGACTGGGCAATGGCTACATCGATCCGTATGGGCCGAACCAAACGCAAGGCGGCGCGGCCGGAAACGTCTCGCCTAACTACGGTCACAGTCAATTCGGTGCGATCGCGGGTGTTATGACGTTGTTCTAGCCAGCGGATGTCGCGGTTGTCGGGAAATCCACTTGCTCGACTCGGAGCTGGCTTCGCTAGTCAATCGGGCGGCGCGCAACAGCGTCCTGCGCAATCATGTCAGCGCCCTTGGCGCCGATCATGAGTGTTGGTGCGTTGGTGTTGCCCGATGTGACGTGAGGCATGATCGAAGCGTCCACCACGCGCAGCCGTTCCACGCCGCGTACACGGAGTCGCTCGTCCACAACCGAGAGCATGTCACGTCCCATCTTGCAGGTGCCGCTTTGATGAGAAGCCGTATTGCCGGTTTCTGCCATGAAATCCAGCAATTGCTTATCGCTTCGAACCTGCGCCCCAGGTAAATGTTCGCTCACAACTCGTGAAGCAATGGGCTCCGTAGCCATGATCTGACGAATCTGCCGGACACCACTCATCATGACGCGGATGTCGTCCTCGTTCGTCAGAAAATTTGGCGTGAACACGGGCGCGTCGGCGGGGTTGGCGGACCGAAGCGTCACCGCGCCGGTTGTACGAGGACGTAATATGAATGCCGAGACGCCCAGACCCGGTTGCCGGTCCACTTCGACGTGTCCGCTCGAGTGGTAAGTGAAGGTCATTGGCCGGAAGCTGATCTGAAGATCGGCGTACTCGACCTCGGGGCCGCTCTTCACGAATGCGGCGACCTGTGACGAGCCTAACGCAAGGTAACCGTTGCGCGTCAGCAGATAGCGAGCACCTTCGAGGTACTTCCAGAGGCCACGGATATTGCGGTTATACGAACTCGATGCCGTCGACGTATATGTGGTGTGCACATAAAAGTGATCCTGCAGATTTCGACCCACGCCTGGAACGTCGGCAATCTGCTGGATACCATGTCGCTTGAGTTCCGCCCCGGGCCCCACGCCGGAAAGCATAAGCACTTGAGGAGAATTTAACGAGCCCGCTGACAGGATGACCTCCTTCGCGGCAGCGATCGACTGAAGCTGTCCGCCGTGGAGAATTTCGACGCCTGTCGCCTGCCGGTTGCCGTCAATCAGAACGCGATTGACCACGCAGTCCGTGCGAACGGTCAGGTTTGGGCGATCAAGAACGGGCTCGATGAAAGCGACGTATGCCGACTGGCGCCGTCCATCACGAATGGTGTGCTGCATGAAACCGACGCCATCGTGAAGCGCACCGTTCAGGTCCTCTGTGCGTGGAATTCCAACACGTTCCGCGGACGCTATAAAATCAAACGAGCTGGGAGCCTTCAAAGCCGGATCGCTGATCCACAGCGGGCCGGCAGCGCCGCGGTATTCATCGGCTCCACGCTCGTTATGCTCGATCTGCCTGAAATATGGCAAGACGTCGTCGTAACCCCACCCTGGATTGCCAAGATTCTTCCAGTTATCGAAATCGTTCCTATGGCCCCGGATATAAATCATGCCGTTGATGGAACTCGAGCCGCCCAGGCCTTTGCCACGCGGCCAGTACATCTTCCGGTTGCGCAATGCGGGCATGGACTCCGTGAAGTAGTTCCAATTGAGCTTTTTGTCGAAATAGAGCTTCGCCATTCCTGCTGGCGTGTGTACCCAAAATTTGTTCGACGGTGGTCCCGCTTCCAGCAACAAGACTTTGTTCGCGGGATTGTCGGTCAGCGTTCGAGCGACGACGCATCCGGCCGACCCCGCACCGACGATGATGTAGTCGTAGACTTCCATGGTTATGTACCTTTCTGATCGGGTGCCGTGAACTTCAATCGATGCCGTGGAGCACCTTGACGGCCGGTGCCCGCTCGACGACTGCATCCGTCGGAGACCTCTTGCGAATTGATCAGGCTCGACGTGCAGTCACATTTATCTAACCGCCGGGAAATTATCCAGGTTGGCCGGACCGCCGGGAAATGAATAAACTGGATACGTCCATAAACAATGACGCATGACCTGGGATGATTGATCGATGGAGAAGACCCTCAACAGCGTTCCATGGGCGCGCAAGCTGAAGCTGCGGCACCTCGAAGTTTTGCTGGCGCTTCATGAAACGCGGAATATCACAGCCGCAGCTACCCGCTTGCATATGACGCAACCCGCGTTGTCCCACTGGTTATCCGATCTGGAAAGCGTCGTAGGGCATGCGGTCTTTCTGCGTAATCGCCGCCTTGAGTTGACCTGGGCCGGCGAGGTGCTGCGTTTGCACGCGGAGCGAGTGCTGGGAGACGTCTATCGGACAGACGCAGAATTGAAGGCGGTACAGTCGGGGTTGCATGGACGGCTACACGTGGGCACGGGTCTGCCCCGCGTGCTTTTGCCTGAGGCAATCGCCAACCTGCAGGGAACTCGTCCAGGCATCTTCGTTTCCGTTGTCGAAGCGCCATTCACCACGCTGCTGGAGATGCTCGCGAATCAAAGCATCGATGTGATTATTGCGGCACTGGGGGCGACCGCACTCGGTTCCGGATTTGCCACCGAAGCGCTGATACCCGACAGCGTGCAGATGGTCGCGCGGCAAGGGCATCCATGCTTTCGGAATGGGGCGCCCCGATGGAACGAGCTTCTCGAATACTCGTGGCTTCTTCCACCTTCGGGCGCCGTGATGCGGGGCATCTTCGACGCCGCGTTTGCTGCACAAGGCTTGGCGCCTCCAACGCCTTGCGTCGAGGCAAGCTCATCCATCAGGGCACAGCTTCTTATGGGCGAGAACAACTACCTGTCCGTTCTGCTGGGCTCTGAATTGCAGTTGTACCAGTCGCAAGGGCTCGAGAAAGTGCGAGTTGAGCCCGATATGTGCTTTCCCGACATCGGGGCCATATGGGACCCTAATCGAGCAAGTCCGCTCGTATCACATTTTCTCGACGTGCTTCGAGCTACGTCGCGGTCAGCAATATAAATTAACAACGCGCGCCCGAAGCCGTGCTGACACGCCGAAACGGTGACGCATTCGGCAGCACCAACTAACTTCGCGCACGAAAGTAATCAACGCGGCAGTCGGGCACCACCGATCTCTCTCGCCTTACCAAGGTTGATTGGCTGGGCCGACCGTGATCTCGTTGACCGTCGTATCCTCGGGCTGGTCTATCGCAAAAGCGACCACGTTGGCGATGCGCTCTGGCGCGATTCCGTACTTGTCGTACACCCCTCGCATCTGCTCGAGTGTTTCCTTCTGACTGATAGTTTTCAACAGTTCAGTGTTGATGGCAGCGGGATAAATAGTAGCAGTCCGGATGTTTGTACCTTCGGCGGCAGACTCCATTCGAAGAACTTCCATGAAGTCGCGCACAAACCACTTCGTTCCGCCGTAGACCGCGCCGCCGGGATACGCTTTAAGGCCCGCAACTGAAGACGTCGAGATGATGTGTCCAGATTTCTGCTTCATGAACACGGGCAGCACTGCCGCGACTCCATTCAGGACGCCTTTCACGTTGACGTCAATCATCTGGTGCCAATCGTCTGTTTTCAGGGCGGATAGCGGTGAATTCGGCATCACGCCCGCATTCAGGAACATAACGTCGACCTTGCCGAAGGTATCTTGCGCCAGCTTTACGATATCGTCGTTGGCTGATTGTTGTGTGACGTCCAACTCCTGATAAACGGCGACGCCACCGTCGTGGCGGATGTCGCGGGCAATTTTCTCCAGCTTGTCGATACGGCGTGCACCTAGCACCAGTTTGGCGCCGCCGCGCGCAAGCAGCTTCGCCGTCGCTTCGCCGATTCCAGATGAGGCGCCGGTGATGATTACAACTTTATCTTCAATCATGTCTGATACCTAAGGATGGTTGCGGGAGCATTTTGTCGGGCTGTGTAAGTCAGGTTCCGGCTTTATTAGGCTTTTCGCCAAGGATTGAGTGGCCGCGCCTTATAGGAACTATGACCCGGCTCGGAAGTTGCGGCCATTGATCGGAAATTCCGCCGGGCCACGGACGGCACGTGTGCGGAGTCAAACTCCGCACCGAGGATCACACCTGCGGTTCGAGAAAACGGCGGAACAGCTTCGAAATTTCAGAAGCCGTTCAGAAGCCGATTACTGCACAGCTTCGATACGGACGCTGAATTCGCCGTCCATCTTTGACAGTTCTTCTATGCCCGAAGTGAAACGACCGAGATGGACCAGATCGTTGGAGTGCCGGAACCCGCGATAGTAGGCCACGAGGTTTCCCCACGGCGCATACAAGGCAAAGTCACCCACTGACGGTGTCAATCCAAAGGGCGCGCCTTTGGTCGAGAGCTTGCGCGGCGGATAGGCCACTTTCTCGACTCCGTTGTAGTCCCGGAAGTTCAGTGTTAGCGGCAGCATGGAAACAAAGTCGCGGCTGGCGGGGTTGTCGGTGAGTTCCACCACCGCTTGCTTCCCGTCGAAGCTCAGCTTGATTCGGGTCAGCGCGGTTGATTTGTTCGACATGGTTGCGTCTTGTTTTGCTGAAGCGGTCTGTACGTTACCCGGATTGGTTTGGCTCTTTAATGGAGACGCGGCATGGCTCACAAAAGGGAGAGTAATCGTTGCCAATGCAACAGCTAGCGCAACCGATCGGCAAACCTTCGTGTCCAAATTCTGCTCCTTTGCTTGGGAAGTTATGCGCACCTCCCAAGGTGACGATGCCCGAAATGCGCGCGTGCGGAGTTCGGCTCGGGGCTGGCTCAATCCATCGCGGTGCCGCCGCAGTCGACCGGATGGACGTTGCTGTTTACTGTATCGAATTTCTTCATAGAGATTAAGTTGCCCTGCTTTCTTGAAGCTATGACTGGGGCTCATTAGTCGAGCAGACGCTAGTACAACATCCCGCAATTATTTTTGATAATTAGTTACATGGTTTATCCTGGCGTCATGAGCCGAGGTCGTCATGCAACGCCAGTGACGCCGGCCAGGAAGGACAGAGAGGAGCTGCAGGCGCTGATCAGGCGCACGACGGCGGCCCAGCGTGATGTGACGCGGGCGCGCATCGCGTTAATGGCGCATGAGGGCTACTCAGGCGCAGCGATCGGGCAGGAACCGGGCGTGTCCGTTCAAACGGTCAGCTTGTGGCGCCAGCGCATTGCGCGGCAAGGTGCCCGAGGTATCCGGGAGGGCGAGCGTTGCGCTCGGCCGGTGCGCATCACGCACGAAGCGCGGCTGCAACTGATCGCGCTGGCCTGCGAGGTCCAGGACGCGCACGGTCGGGTTACCCCAACGCTCGATGAGATCATGACGCGCGCTGTCGAGCGCGGGATTGAACAGATCAGCCGCAGCCACGTGCAGCGCATCTTGCAGGCCGGCGATGTTCGTCGGCATCGGGTGCAGCAGTGGCTACACAGTCCGGATCCGGCCTTTCGCGAGAAGGTCAATGTGATTTGCAGGCTGTATCGCAAGGCGCCGAAGAACGCAGTCGTGCTGAGTATTGACGAGAAGACCGGCATCCAGGCGATTGAACGCAAGCATCCTGGACGCGCGCCCAAAGCGGGACGGTTGCGTCGTCGCGAATTTGAATATATCCGTCATGGCACACAGGCGCTGATTGCTGCGCTGGACGTGCATACCGGGCAGGTACTGGGCCGTTGCGGCGACCAACGTACCCAGACGACCTGGTGGCTTTCATGGGCAATGTGGCGGCCGCGTATCCGGGCAAGCAGGTACATGTGATCTGGGACAACCTGAACACGCATCGTGCACACGCCGTGTGGCAGGCGTTTAACGCGCGGCACGGCGGGCGGTTTCACTTCCACTTCACGCCTCTGCACGCGGGCTGGGTGAATCAGATCGAACTGTGGTTTGCCGTCTATACCGGGCGTGTGCTGCGTCACGCCAGCCACGAGAGCACCGCACATCTGCGCGAGCGCACGGAGCGCTTCATCCGCGAGCGCAACCAGACGGCACGCCCCTTCAGTTGGACTTTTCGGGGGTACCCGTTGCAAACTGGCGCATCCTGAGCCGGAGCCGTCATGCCTGCCTTACCCGCAAAAACATCACGCGAGCGAACTGCAGCGTCAACTGCGCGCCCTCCTGGGCCACGAGCAGATTGTCACGCAAGCTTACGGGCATCATCTGCTGATCAAACGCCTGGACGACCAGGATCCGACCGTTGTGGCACGCCTGAGCGAACTCAGCCGCAATCGTTATGGTGCGGCCTTTCGTAGCCATAGCGGGCGATGGGAGCCCCTGCCAGGCGCCGGCATCCTGGATGAGATGGCACGGCTGGTCGTCACGCTCCTGCAGCCTTATTTGCAGCCAGATAATTACTAAACCTATTTGAGGAATCTTGTACTAGTAGAAGTGTTTCGCACATGGCGCCCAAAACCGGCGGTAGCCTATCCTGCCATCCCTTGTTCTCCGTGCGTTTTTGTGGCCCAAAGCAAACGCTGTGCGCAGAGGTTTCTGCCTTCGCGAAAACGTCCGATCGATCCTCGTAGAACCACGTGCGTTGTCCTTGCGAAGACGATGCGATGTAGGGTTGGCACCAGAGTCAACGCATTGTGCAGAGCCATGTCTTAAGGGATGCGTAGCCGCCGCGCCATCAACTGCTGACGAATGGGGAACCGGACGTGTGGAATGTGCCTTCTTTGGCGTGTTTGGCGCGCGCGAAAAGTGCGAATGATTCGTTGAGTAATTGCGCTGAGCGACGCGCTTCGCGGACCGCATAAAAAACCTAGTCTCGTGCCTAGGCCGTCAACGTAGTGCACAGAGCAGACGAAGATCTGCGTGCGTTGATATGCAGGCGACGCGCTTATTTTGAGTGTGGGTCTCTCGGTTCGGCGTGGAGCACGGTGAGTAATTCCGGCGTAGAAGGCTGGAATCGCACGCGCACACGTGACGAAAGCGATGCCAGAATCCCGCGTCAAGGCGATGACCTCAAGTGAACGGGAAGCTTCTACGCCTTGGCGTTCCGTGATGCGTTGGTGTCGTGTGTCGCGTGCGCACCACATACGCAAAAGAGTGCGTTGTTCTCCTACTTTCCCTTCACTGCCGATGTGTTCCTGCATGAGTAAGTCGTGCGCAAAAATCGTGTTGACGCGTGTTCAGGATGTGCGCACGATGATGTCACAGCGATGCGTAGCCAATGTTCAGGAGGGTAACGATGCCTGTTGCGAAGGTCTATACGAAGTCGCAATGGGAGGCGTTTGGTCGCGCACTCGATGCGCTGCCAGAGAAACCGGATACCGAACATGGCGTGACCGTGCGCGATGCGATGAAAGACATGCGTGTGCGCGTACGGACTGCGCAGGCGAAGGGCTATACGCTGGAGCAGATCGCAGAGCAGGCTCAGCGACAGGGTCTTGACATCACGGCTGGGACGATTCGCTACGCACTGCGCTCGACCGGGAAAGGCGGTAGCTCTGGTTCCGTTGCGCGGTCCGCAGCAGGTGCACGCGCGCCTGCGGCCGAGAAGACGTTCAAGGCGCAATCGCGCGCGCAGGATGCGACGTCTCAGCCCAAGCATGTTCGCAAGGATGGGGGAAAGACGGAAGCCAGACCGCAATCCGAGCCGTTGCAGGGCGCACTCGGATTCGCGATCCGGCCCGACACTGACGATCTGTAGAGGAGTCGCGATGGATACGGCAGTCAATACCATCTATCTCGTGGGCGGCGGCAAGGGCGGCGTTGGCAAGAGCCTTGTCGCGCTCGCGCTGGTCGATCATCTGCAGCGGCGCGGCGTCAAGCCCGTGCTGGTAGAGAACGACACGTCAAACCCCGACGTGATGAAGGCCGTGCAGGGCGAGATTGATTGCGCCGCGTTTGACCTGGACGAGGCGGACGGCTGGATCAATTTCGTGAACTACTGCGACGAGCATCGCGACGCAGTGGTGGTGGTCAGCACGGCAGCCCGCAATCAGGACGGCGTTGCCCGCTACGGTGCGACGCTGGCCAGCACGCTGGGCGAGCTTGGCAGGCGGCTGGTCGTGTTCTGGGTGATCAACCGGCAGCGCGACAGTCTGGAACTGCTGCGGCAGTTCGGTGAAACCTTCCCGGATGCGATGACGCACGTCGTGCGCAATGGCCACTACGGCACACCGGACAGGTTCGTGCTGTATCAGGACTCGAAAATCCGCAAGAGTGTTGAGGCGAAGGGCAAGTCGCTCGACTTTCCCGAACTCGCGGATCGTGTGGCGGACGATCTGCGCAGTCAGCGCCTGTCGGTGCGCAAGGCGGCGGAGTCGCTGCCCATCGGGCAGCGCGCGGAACTGCTGCGCTGGCGAGCGCTCTATGACGCGATGTTTGCCGGGGTGACGGGCAATGCCTGAGCGGCGAGCGCGGCGAGGCCGCCCCGTCGATCCGCTCGCCCGGCTTTTTTACGACGTGACCGGGGAGAAGCCGGATGACGCGAGCCTGCTGCGCATGCGTCGGGTGTCGACGGCTCTGAATCTGCGCGACAACGATGCGCTGTGGTCGGTGCTCGCGGTGCTCGAATACTATGCGCGGCTTTACGAAGCGATGCCGGAGCGCATCGAGCGGGCAGGCAAGGGCAACTTGGACGCGATGCGCGATGAGGCACGTGAGGCGACGGACGCGCTGATGGCGCAGCACCGTGACGCGCTCGCGCGCTGCAAGGCGACTATCGAACTCGCGGAACGCATGGCCGTTGAACAGGAGGCGAGGTATCGCGCGACACTCGCGGTGCTGAATGAGCAGGCGTTGGTTGCGCAGGCGGCGCGCACAGCTGACCGGATTGCGCGCATAGCGGGAAACCGGGTGGTTGGCGCGGTAGCCGTAGCGGCTCGCGAGCACCGGCAGCAGCTCGACGCAGTGGTAGCTCTGTTTGAACGGGAGATGAGCGAGGCGGCGGCGCGCGCTGCAAAGGTTGACCAGATGGCGGCGCGACGTGTAGCGAAGGCGTTCCGCGCGCTGGTGGCAGGAGCGCTGATCGTAATTCTGCTCGCGGCGGCAGCGGGTGGGCTGGCGGGTCGCTATTCCGGTCTTTATATGGTGCGGGCAGACGGTTTGCCGTCTGCCCGCACGGGTCATGCGTTGTTGATGTCGCCTTTCATGAGCGCAAGGGCATCATGAAGCGTGTGCGAAGCCAGCAGCGGTCGGGAAGGGCCACGGCGGCTGCGTGCCGGCTGCGGCGGGAGACACGGACGCATCGTAAGCCGTGTTGTTGATGCCACTGTCATCGCTCCCGGACTCGGCGGCACCGTCGTTATCCTCCTGCGCCTCGTCGGGACCGTTGCCGGTGTCCGGGCCGTGTTCGTCCGCCTCGGCGTCTCCGTCTTCATCGTCGTGGGCTTGCCAGGACGGCGAGACCGGGATCTCCGTATCGGTGAGGATTTCCGGGAGCCATGCGACCTTCGCCAGACGTAATTCGGCTGCGGCAGCGGCGTCTGCCTTCTTCATCTTTCCGAGGTCGGCGGCGACTTTTGGCGAAATGGCTGCGGACACGACTTCCCCGATGCGCGCCTTGCTGACATGATCGAAATACGTGGCACGGGTCGGCGTCCAGTACCGTGTCATGTCCAGGTTTAGCGCGCCCGCGAGCGCGCTGATCGCCTGCGGCTTTTCTTCGCCCACGATGCCGTCGAGCAGGGTGCCGGTGCAGAAGGCGAGCAGGTCAAGCATCGTCGTGCCGGGATCCTGCTTCGCGAGCCACGGCAGCAGGTCGGCGCGTTTCGCGGGCAGCTCGGCGGCCCATCGGGCCCGTTGTGCCTCAATGGTGTTCCATGCTGCGCTGGTGGGCAGGTCATCCGCCGCGCGTAGCAGGCTGTCGTGATTGTTGTCGCCTGATAGCGCCAGATAGTCGCGCGTGGACGTGTAACCGTAGTTGCTCGGGCAGAGCCTGCGGAACGAGATGCCGCAACAGGGCGGCGAGCGCGATGGCGGGCTGCGCGACCATTTCGGCGTGGATGGCGACGGTGCGGTGCGCGGTGAGTCGCTGGCAGAGTTTCGCGCTGTGGACTGGCTTGATCTTCGTAACAGGACAGTCTGCCGGGTCCGCCGCTTCCGCCTGCGGCGTGCCGGTGACAGTCGCACCCGACGCGTCCAGCGCCGCACTGTTCTCGCGCCGCACGAGACCGCGCTCGATGAGCAGTTTTCCCTGCGGATCGATGATCACGAACGCGCCCGCCTTCGCCATCTGCTGTGCATCCCACACGAGAGCGCGGCTTTCGAGTGCGACGATTGCGGCGCTGACCCGTTCGATTTCAGCATCGAGGCGGTCGGCTTCTTCATAGGCATTTTCGTCGTCCTCAGACAGCGCCTCCAGCTTCCCGGCCAGTTCATCCTGCTCTGCGGTAAGCGCATCCATTTCGCGCTGCTCGTCGTCGGTAAAGGGGCGCTGGATGGGGCGCAGCTTGCCGTAGCGGTTAAGCTCCAACACGTCACGCTCGACTCGGGTTTCTGTCCAGCCCCAGCCCTCGGCGCGCACTTCTTCTGATGCGACGTCGAGCCTCTGCGCGACGAGCCGCTGCAGAAGTTCGGCATCGGCAATGTAGCCCGCATTTCCGTCCTCACTGAAGAGGTCACGGCGCATATACCCGCCTGCTGCTTCATAGGTGTCGAGGCCAATAAAGCGCACAAGGCGGCTGCGGCTCGCGTCGATTTCGGCCCGCGTGATGGCCTGCCGCAGATAGTTGGGCTGACGCTGCCACTCGTTTGCATCGAACCAGATGTGTTCCTGCGTTTCGTGGTTGTCCGCGAGGGCGATTGCAGCAAGCTGGTCAAGCGTGATCGCGTCCTCGCGCAAAAGGGCCAACAGCCTTGGGGATACGCTGGCGAGCTTCATGCGCCGTTTGACGGTGAGCGGCGAGGCGGAAAAGAGCGCGGCGATGTAATCGATGCTTCGCCCTTCCTTGGCTAGCATCTGGTATGCGCGCAGCACGTCGAAGGGATCGAGTCCTTCGCGTTCGGTATTTTCGATCAGGGAAACGGCGAGGGCTTCGCCTTTGCTGACGATCCGTACGGGGACCGGATAGTCGGCTGCGATGTCTTTCTGTTCGAACAGGAGGTCGAGGGCAGCCTCGCGGCGCTGACCGGCGCACACGCCATATTTGTGCTGGCTGCCGCGCGATCCCTTTATCTCGTGGACGACAAGGTTTTGCAGCAGACCCTTCGCCCGGATATTGGCGGCAAGGCCAGGAATGCCCGACAGGGGTTTCGTGCGCGCATTAAGTGGCGAAGGCCGCAGGGTGGAATACGGGACGGTCACGATGGGCTGCTCGTTACCGAAGTGGGATTCGAGCACGGCCACGGGTTCGGCGATATCTACCGTCATGGTTTCGGATTGGGCTTGCATAACTGACTCCAAAATGTAGAAAGGAAAGGTCCGGACCGGGCACTAACGGATTTCATCAGGACTCGACCCGGAGAGGAGTCCTGATGGATGATGAGTCGAAGCGGATTTCTCGCCCCTGTCGTTGTTATGCCTTCATCTGGCGCATTGCATCCGCGATGCATCCAGAGGGCGCGGTTGAGCTTCACGTTCTGGTCAATGCCGGTGATGGGACGGGTGGACATCGACCGCCCCGTGCGCGAACGTCCATGCAGGCCGCCTTTGGTGAGGTTTTCCTGGACGCGGTTAAAGACGGTCCACAGGTCGTCGCAGCGATCCTCGAAGCGGCGCGGGGCGAGCAACTGGCTGTCGGTAACCGGGGCCGGTGCCTCTCCGTCGGTCGGGTCGTAGCGCAGCGCAAGTGCGGAGCGGGCGAATGCATGCTGTTCGTCGCGGTCGAGCGTGACGGCACGCATGCCTTCCTTCTGCTCGCGGATCAGGTCGAAGCCGTCGAGCACGTCAAATGCACCGTTGATCACGTTCTGGACGATGTTGCCCTTGTGCGGGACGCGGATATCGGCGACGTTTTCGCCTGCCACCATGCCGTTCTGGCAGACGAAGCGCAGCATGCCTGCGAGCATCTGGTAACTGCTGGTGCCATCGTGCGAGTTCAATAGCACGATTTCGTTGGCTTCCTCGCCGGTAATCTGGTCGGCGTGACGAAGCCGAAGCATGTGTTTCGTGTACTCGCGACGGTCGTCCTGCCGCACGCGCGTCTGGCAGACCGTGAAAGGTTGGAAACCCTCGTTGCGCAGCCCGCGCAGGACGTCGATGGTCGGAATGTAGATGTAGCGTTCGGAGCGGCTTTCGTGCTTGCCGTCCGCAAAGATGGATGGGGCAACGCGGCGAATCTGGTCATCCGACAGGGGGGAGTCGGCGCGAAGAATCGGGGAGCCGGAACGGAAAGAGGAAGCGAGTTGCATGGCAATCTCCACAGTCAAGGTTGAGGACCTGAACCGGGCGACGGGATGTGACTTGCCGTTGCGGCTGGACACCTCCCGGTGGAACTCGGGGTTGGCTTTGCTGCCGCCAAGCTCCCGGGTTCCCGCCCGTGCGACTGAAGGAGCCGATAGCGGGCAGGCGTCAAGGAAAAAAGGCGAGGGAGGGGTGCGGGCAACACGGTCCTTCGCCCCTTGATGCCTGCCCGCTATCGGCTACGGTCGCGGGTCAAGGGCGGGAACCTGGGAGTCGGGTGCATGCCATGCTGCGAGTTGACCGGGCAGGGACTACGCGATGGGCACGGGTTTGACTGCGGCTCGGTGGTGGCGAAGCGGGAAGCATCTCGACGCGCCGCCCGCAAGCCAGTTACGCCGCTAATATGCTCTGTTCTTTGCGACCTTCGCTGATGCGGGGCGTTGCTCTATCAAGACCGGGGGGCGAAACTATGGAATCGCGTCGGTCAGAGCGTGATTTGAGTTAGGGCATTTTCTCAAGTTCGCTTTTTCTTCACACGGCCCTTCGGTCGGGTTTATGTCCTATGCATAGATCGGAAGCAGAGCAAGTACTTCTTTCCTTTTTCGCAGCAGATCATCTATCATTTTTGCCACTTACCTCGACTGCGGCACAAGACGAACGAATGCAAACTGAATGGATTTTCGTAGGGGGCTGCTGCCGTCGGGCCACAAAAGACGAGTCAGCGTCGGTATAACAATATTTCCTCACGGATCGAGGCCGCGGCGAAGGCCGCGGGTTACTGAGCTTATGAGCCTGTACGAACTGGCTATCTTGGGCAGCCCCACGGCTGCCGACCGGCATCGACTGAGCGCAACTATCGAAGGCATGATCGGTGATTTCGGCATGACGCTCGGTGCCGACGTAGTAATCCACGACGGGGCGTCCATCCCGACCCGTGATGTCCGTGCTGCGTTTGCAGCAGCCTATTTTGGCGGCGCGCCGCTGGGGGATGTCGAACCGGCGCGGGAGATCGTCGCCGCAAGCGCGCCTGTGATTCCGACCGTTTCGCCCGGTCAGCCGTTTGGTGCAGTGATTCCAGACTTCCTCCAGTCGGCGAATGGCCTGACGCGTCGCGACGACGACGCCGAAATGACCGCGCTTGCCTCGGCGTTGCTGGAATGCGTCGGGCTGCTGCGTCGCCAGCGACGGGTATTTGTCAGCTATCGCCGGACCGAGTCGCGGGCGGCGGCCCTGCAACTGCATGACCTGCTGTCATCGCGGGGCTTCGATGTGTTTCTCGACACGCACGACATCCGGCCCGGTGATCCGTTCCAGGATGTGCTCTGGCATCGACTCGTCGACTCGGACGTCATGGTCATGCTCGATACACCCGAATATTTCGACAGCCGATGGACCCGTCAGGAAATCGGGCGGGCGAGGGCCAAGGAAATTCAGGTTCTGCGCGTCATCTGGCCGGAGCACGTCCCGACGAAACTCACTGACCTGTCAGAGACCGTGTACCTTGACGTCGGCGATCTCGAAGGGGCTGATGGCCCGATCGCGCATGCAACGGCTGATTCCATCGTATTGCGGATCGAGCGACTGCGCAGTCGCAGCATCGCTTCGCGGTACATGTCGATCACCGGAAAGTTGCGCGCGGATGTCGAAAAGATCGGTGGCTCGATAGAAGCGATCGGCGCGCACCGCGCCATCGCGCTACGCCTGCTTGACGACAGGAAGATCTGGGCCTACCCGATCGTTGGGATTCCCACTGCGGAGACGCTTCATGACGTCGCAGACAAGGCGCAGCGTGCAGCGCAGCGCGAAGCCCCTGTGCTCGTCTATGACCACATCGGGATCCGCGATGCTTGGACTTCGCATCTGCGCTGGCTTGACGAGCATATCCGCGCGGTTCGCGCGATCAAGGTCTCCGAGGCGGGGTGGACACTTGCTGCGTGGGGAGACTGATCATGAACGACGCCATCTTCCTTTCGGCCGGGGTCCCAGATCCGCGCAGGGGACCCGACTATGCGGCGACTGCCGACAGCGTGGCGATCGCCGCTGCCGTCTCGGCGCTCGTGCATGTGGTCCTCGGTCGCCGGGCGCTGGTCTGGGGCGGTCACCCCGCCATCACGCCGATGATCTGGGTCGTCGCGCAGGATATTGGCGTCCAGTACGAGAAGTGGGTCCGCCTTTATCAGTCGAGCTTCTTCGGGGATGAGTTTCCCGAAGAGAACGCGCGATTCCAGAACGTCACGTTCACCGACGCCGTGGAGGCGGACCGTGACAAAAGCCTGCTCCTGATGCGTGAGCGCATGTTTTCCGAGAACCAGTTCAAGGCGGCCGTGTTTATCGGCGGTATGGGCGGGATCGTGGAAGAGTATGAACTGTTCCGGCAACATCAGCCCCACGCCAGCGTGATCCCGGTGCTCTCAACGGGCGGCGCGGCACTGCGGCTGGCTGAACGCATCGGGCACCTGCCGGCGGACCTGTCGAATGATCACGACTATGTCGCGCTGTTCCATCGGCATCTTGACATATCGGTAAAAGAGGAGCGCTATCCCACGCCTGAGATGCAGCCCGATACGGTGGAGGATCGTTTCTGGAAACCTCCTAGGAAGAAGGACTCCTGATGGATGGCATCGTCCGTGCGGGAAATGGCGGCTGATGACAGTCGTCGCGACGGTCCGGATCAAGTTGTCCGTGTTTCAGGGAGCGGCCGATGGCGGCCTGTTTTTGATCAGATTGAGAGCAGTTTTCCAAAATGCAGTCGATCGTGCAAGCGGTGACGATCGTCGATGTTTGTCATACGTCTACGGGGGCGGGAAGTGGCAGAACAAAGAAACGTATTTATCAGTCACGTCCATGAGGACGATGCGGGGCTCCAGAAGTTCAAGGATCTGCTGGCGCCAAAAGGCGTTGACGTCCGGGATTCCTCGATTCACACTGGGAAATTCAACAATGCGACCGACGAGCACTACATCAAGACGCAGATCCTCGCGCCTGCGATCAACTGGGCCGGCGTGTTCGTCTGCTACGTCTCCCCGCTCACGAAGGACAGTGAATGGGTGAACTGGGAGATCGAATATGCGGCCAAGCAGGGGAAGCGTATCGTCGGCGTCTGGGAGCATGGCGAGAAGGAATGCGATCTTCCCGAGGCGTTGAAGCAATATGCCGATGCGATGGTGGGCTGGAATGGCGATGCCATCATCGATGCGATCAACGGCAAGGATACGTGGGAAAAGCCGGATGGCGGCTCCTGCGATCCCGTCCCCCTCAAGCGGCATCCCTGCTGATGGCCCGCGTTCACTCTTACGTGGTGCGCTACGACAGCGGCTTCGCACCCAATCCCTTCTACGGCTACTGCACACTCGCCACCTGCAAGCCCTCGATCCGGCGCAGCGCGTCCGTTGGCGATTGGGTGGTTGGCAGCGGCAGCAACGATCGAAGCGTGCGTCGTGGCGGGCATCTGGTGTACGCGATGCGGGTCACGGACACGCTCACATTCGATGAATATGGCGCAGATTCGCGTTTCGGCCCGAAGAAGCCATTTCGTCACGGAAGCCGCAAGCAAAGTTGTGGCGACAACATTTACTTCAGGGATGGGCCGCAGGCACCGTGGGAACAGCGCGATTCGTTCCACTCGCTGCCCGACGGCTCGCTCAATCCGGATCACGTGTGTAGGGACACGGGTGTAAACCGGGTGCTGGTCAGCGACGACTTTATCTATTTTGGCGGCGAGGGTCCCGCGTTTCCCGAAGACCTGAAAGACCAGCAAGGTCGTCTGCTGTGCAAGTCGGGGATCGGCCTGACGACGTTCGACGATCCATTGCTGGTCGCCGGCCTTGAACAGTGGATTCGCAGTCTGGGGGCGACGGGGTATCAGGGCGCGCCTTTCGAATGGTTGACGCTTTGCAGGTGATCGATGAAGAAGGAAGGCACCCTATTGTTGTCCGACTACGCGGCGCAGATTGCACCCACGGACGTTCTTGGTCGGAGCGATTTCAGCCCCGTGCTCCAAGGGCTGTATGGCGAGGTCGGCGGGATCATGACGACGGCCAAGAAGCACGTGCGCGAGCAATCTGCCTTCCCGGGGTTCCGCAAGGCGGCGGAAGAAGAATTCGGCGATACCCTGTGGTATCTGGCTGCCATCTGCCGACGTCTCGATGTCCCGCTTGAAGAAGTGTTCGCCGAGGCGGCGAATCACGGCAACTTCAGGAACGTGGGAGCGGCGAGCGATGTCATGGAAGGCGCGATGGCCTACATCGCGGTGCCGGTCGCCGTTCCCGTTCCGCTTGACACGACGTTGGTGCGACTGGGGCAGTCGGCCGCAGCGCTGCTCGGATCGGTCGCTCCGGATCGCGCCGGTCTGGTCGCATTTGCCCGGGCCTATCTGGATGCGATGCATGCGGCAAAACTCGCTTTCTCGGACGTGGCGCGTGGCAATATCCGGAAAGCGCGCGGGGCGTTTCTGGAGCCCGGGACGGCCGATCTGGCCAGCCTTGATTTCGACAGGGCGTTCGGACGCGAAGAGCAGTTGCCCAGGGAATTCCGGATCAGGGTCAACCAGCGCGGCAGCGGCAAGAGCTACCTTCAGTGCAACGACGTTTTCATCGGGGATCCTCTGACCGACAATATCGCTGACCGCGATGGTTACCGGTTTCACGACGTCTTTCATTTCGCGTATGCGGCGATATTGCACTGGTCGCCGGTAATACGCGCGTTGATCAAGCATAAGCGAAAGAGCAATTCGAGGTACGATGAAGAGCAGGATGGCGGGCGGGCGATCGTTGTTGAAGAAGGGCTCACGGCCTGGATTTTCTCGAAGGCCAAGGAACTCAATTTCTTCGAGAGCCAGAAGAAGGTTTCTCTTGGGATCCTGAAGACCATCGGTGAATTCGTGAATGGCTACGAAGTCGAAAAATGCCCGCTCAAGCTTTGGGAGCGGGCGATCCTGGACGGCTATGCGGTATTCCGTAAAATGAAAGAAAATGAAGGCGGCTGGATCGTTGGTAGTCGGGAACAACGTACCATTGCCTATCTGCCACTTGAGCCAAAGGAATGAAGATCCATCCGTTTGTTGAGGCAGTGGCCTCGCTGCAGTTTGAAGACTGTTTCAATCCCTATTCGGATCGTTGCGAAGTGCATGACCGGCGTGACGCGCCACGTCGCCGTGCAGCCGCGCTTTCCGCCATGGTGTGGTGCGCGGTGCAGGAGCCAGTGGACGCAATCTGGATAGGGCGGGACCTCGGATACCGGGGGGGGCGTCGTACAGGGCTGGCGCTGACTGACGACGTCCATATCAGTCAGCATGCCAGACGATGGAATCTTGAGCTTTCCGAAGAGCGCCCGACGAAAGGTAGCGCGGTGTCGGAGCGGACTGCCGCGGTGATATGGAACATGCTGGAGCACATTGATGCCCGCATTTTCCTGTGGAATGTCTTCCCGCTTCATCCGCATGATGCGGGCGATCCCTTCTCGAACCGGCAACATAATGCCCGCGAACGACGTGCCGGGGAAGAACTGCTGCAGCAACTCATCGTCCTGCTACGGCCGGCTCGGATCGTCGCCATCGGCAACGACGCCGCAGCCGCGGCGAATCGCATTACCGGTTCCGTGCCTGTGATTTGCGTGAGACACCCCAGCTATGGAGGACAGACGCAGTTTCAGCAGCAGATCGCCGATCTGTATCGGCATTCGGCGAGGGCGGACTCACTGTTTTGACCCCTTACTTCCCTTGACGAATACAGGGTCGCTTGACAGACGCAGCTAGCGTCCATGCTGCAGCTTTTCCTGCGATCGGTGGCGACCTTGCCACGACGTCGCCCCAATGAGGCTGCGTGGATGTTGTCCGCAGTGCGGTGGCGACCGGTTCGTCGAATTCAACCGCTCATCAACGGGATATCTCAATGGCTTCCAGGCAACCTCGTGCGGGCGTACGTGTTCATCAATCGGGATCCGTCCCGGAAACCCACAATGAGGAGATATGTCTATTGGTCAAACGGTTTTGTGCAGCGATATTCAATGAAGCAGGCGCCGTCATTCACGGCAGTCATCCGGGCTTTACCGAACCATTGGAAGAAGCCGCGCGGGCGTTTATTGACGCCGCTGGGAAAGTCGAAGCCTTGACGCTCGTGCGCGCGCAGAAGTATGCCCAGGCCCCTGAGCAGATCGAGGAGATAGAAACGCGGCAATTCGCTGTGGTCCAGGGGGTGCCTGCCGAGGCGGAGGGCGAGCATGGCGGCGAGCTGACTCCGATGCGCGACTGGATGGCGCCGCGATCCGACGTCTGGTCTGCCTGGGTGGAAGAGAGATAACGTCAACTCTGGTGTATGGGCAGCTTGATAGCGTTCGACTTCAGGCGGCGAGTTTCTGCTGACCCGGTTGATCGTCTTGCACCGGTTCGCCGTCCCTGAAGGCAATACCCTCCAGCAACAGCTTGATCTGTGCGGGGCCGTTAGTGCGGCGCCAGGTTTTCTCGGCTTCCTCGATCAGCTTGAATGCCAGGCCGAGGAAGGTTGGTCGCGACACGCAGTTGCGCGTGCGCGTAGTGCGGTGACGCACGGTCGCAAACGTCGACTCAATCGCATTCGTCGTGCGCAAATGCTGCCAGTGCTCGGCCGGGAAGTCGTAAAACGCCAGCAGGCTCTCACGGTCCTTCTTCAGAGTTTCGGTCGCCTTCGGATATTTCGCCGCGTAGACCGTTACGAAACGATCGAACGCAGCGTATGCGTCGGCGCGCGTAGCGGCCATCCAGATCGCCTGCAGGTCTGCCTTCGCGCGTCCCTGTTGCGACTTCGGCAGCGCGTTGAGCACGTTTCCCATCTTGTGAAACCAGCAGCGCTGGCCGCGTGTCGCAGGAAACACTTCTTCCAGCGCAGCCCAGAAGCCCATCGCCCCATCACCGACTGCCAGCAGCGGACCGGCCTGCAAGCCACGCGCCTTCAGCTCGAGTAGCAGCTCTTGCCAGGACGCCTTCGACTCGCGATACCCGTCGCCGATTGCCACACGCTCCTTGCGTCCATCTGGCCTCACTCCGATGATCACGAGCAGGCACTGGCCGTCAGAGTTCTCGCTTCGCAGCCCAGTGTGAATGCCGTCAACCCACCAATACACGTAGCGCGACTTTGACAGCTCCCGCCGGCTCCAGCTGGCGTGCTCGTCGGCCCATTGCGCTTTCAATCGACTCACCACATTGGCCGACAAGCCTTTGGCGTCATCTCCCAGCAGCACGCTCAGCGCCTCGCTCATGTCGCCCGTCGAGATGCCCTTCAGATACAGCCACGGCAGCGCGGCGCTCACGCGCGGCGACTTCCTCACGTACGGCGGCACAATCGATGAATTGAACTTCACACCTGATCCTGATCGATCGCGAACCTTCGGGACCTTCACCGCAATGGGGC
>Ga0255336_100451_pt1 | contig 64955 bp, 61 predicted proteins | sample MeOH1_35cm_T3_17_FD_189102 | JGI IMG/M metagenome (GOLD analysis project Ga0255336, IMG submission 189102) | Sandy soil microbial communities from University of British Columbia, Vancouver, Canada - MeOH1_35cm_T3_179 | ecosystem: Engineered > Artificial ecosystem > Sand microcosm > Unclassified ... | reverse complement strand
ACGCCCTGCTCAACCAGCTGCATGACATAGGTGGCAAAGACGCTCTTGGTGATGGAGGCGGCCCAGGTGGTGGTAGAGGGCTGCATGGGCAGGTTGTGTTCGCGGTCGCGGAGGCCGAAGGCAGAGCTCCAGACGAGGCGTCCGTCGTTGAGCACCGCGATCTGCGCGCCTGTGACGTGATTCTTCGCCAGTATCTCTCGTGCGAGCGACTCGGCGTCGGCTGTGGTGATCGATGTTCCATCGATCCGTCGAATCCCAGGGGTTGCAGCATGCGCGGCGGCCGTGAAGACCAACAGTGCCAATGCGGGGATGAGTTTCATGGTTTTGAAGTAAGCATACGCGGAGCCCCCAGGCTTTGTTCCGAGAGCGACCGGTGTAATCCCGGTTTTCATGGGAGATCGATAAGCGGCAAAAGAGTTTTAAGAAAACAGTTGCTCAAAGTAGTCGCATCCCGATATAGTCGTTATCCGACTATGAATACTGATTCCAGGACACATTCGCCTCTCTCCACAGCGACGCTCCACATCCTTCTTGCTCTTGCGAGCGAGGACCTTCACGGCTACGGGATTATTCAGGAGATAGCGCGCCAGTCGCAGGGAAGCTACCGGATAGGTCCGGGTACTCTGTACGACAACCTGAAGAAGCTGATGGACTTGAAGCTGGTCATCGACGCTCCGCGGTCCTCTCGCGCCAAGGACGAGGACAGGAGGCTCTATCGCATTACTTCTACGGGACGTGCGGTTCTCTCTGCGGAGGTCGAGCGACTGCAGGAGGTTATCACTACGGCCCAGTCGCGACTTCGCGAAAGGAGGCCGCGCAACGCATGAGATCTTTTCTCCGCATCGTCTATCGCGGCATGATCCGGCTTTATCCGGCCTCCTTCCGGAGCGAGTTCGGCGAGGAGATTTTGTGGATCTTCGATGAAGAGGCGAGAAGGGGACGAGTGGCGCCGTTGCTTCTTGATGCCGCCCGTTCGATCGTAGGGCAGCGCGTCAGGCCGCGTACGAAGGTGACTGCGGCGGCGGTTCCCTACTATGTCGAGATAGATTCGGCTCTTCCTGTGCAGAGGTTCGCGCAGGCAACACTGGTGTTCGTTTACCTGGCCTTTTGCATGGCCATTCTGATCGCCCCCTGGGTTCCGAAGTTGAGCCGGGCCACGCAGAATAGCTGGCTGTTGACCCATGTCAGAATTGTCGCCTCCGTTCCTTACGCGGGAGCGGGAAAGATGTAATACGAATTTTCAGATGGCTGTGCCGGAGAAGACTTCAATGAGAGATCGCAGAGCAAATTGTTTTTTTATCGTCGCAGTCCTTCTGTTTGTTATGGGTACTCTTCACGCACAACAGGTGGTTGGCAACTGGCAGGGCACGCTCAACACGGAGAACAAGAAGCTTCGCGTCGTTCTGCAGATTGAGAAAGGCGACGATGGCGCTTTGAAGGGGCGGGCGTACAGCATCGACCAGTCTCCGAGTCCCGCCGGTTTGACGACGATCTCTCTTTCGGGCTCGACGTTGAAGTTCGCTGTCGATGCGTTCCACGCCTCGTACGAAGGCACGCTCAGCGCGGACGGCAAGACGATCACGGGGAACTTCACGCAGGGCAAGACCAATCCGCTCAACTTCGATCGCGCGACTCCGGAGACAGCGTGGAAGATCGATCCTTCGCCGCACACGGTGCAGTTTGTCACGGTGGAGAAGGACATCAAGCTGGAGGTGCTGGATTGGGGAGGTACAGGGCGGCCTCTGGTTCTGCTGACCGGGCTGGGCAACGACGCGCATATCTTCGACAAGTTTGCGTTGAAGCTCACGGACAAGTATCACGTGTACGGCATCACGCGCCGGGGCTTCGGGGCTTCGAGCGCACCTTCACCTGAGACGGCGAGCTATGCGGCGGATCGCATGGGGGAGGATGTGCTTGTCGTCATCGATACTCTGCATCTGGAGAAGCCTGTGCTCGCCGGGCACTCGGTTGCAGGCGAGGAGCTGAGCTACATCGGTACGCGACATCCGGAGAAGGTGGCTGGGTTGATCTATCTGGATGCCGGGTATCCTTATGCGCTTTACGACGAGGTGAATGGAGCGCTGGTGATCGACGTGAAGGAGCTGCGGGAGCAGCTCGCGATGATGGCTCCAGGGAAGATGCCTGACGATCAGAAGAAGTTCACGGACGATCTTCATGCCACCCTTGTGCGGGTGGAGAAGGAGGTGGCGTACCAGCAGGAGCAGATGAAGGAGATACCGCCGCCTCCTGCTCCGGCCGGAGCCAGGCCGAATGTGCCTGCGGCTGGGGCGGCGATTGTCAGTGGAGTGATGAAGTTTACGACGATCAACGCTCCGGCGCTGGTGATCTTTGCCAACCCGCACGACGTCGGCAACATGATGAAGGACAATCCCAAGGCGCGCGCCGCCTTCATTGCATCCAACAATCGGAGTACGGAACAGCAGGCAGTGGCCTTCGAGAGGCAGGTGCCTTCGGCCCGGGTAGTGCGGATCCCCAATGCCAATCACTATGTCTTTCTTTCCAACGAGGCCGATGTGCTTCGGGAGATGAATGCATTTATCACAACCTTGCCCTGAGAATGGACCTTGCCCTGGAGCGAGGAGGAGACGATACAATCGGTCGCAACGCATGGGAGGACGATGAACGCGCGTTGTGACCGGAGAACCTGGAGAAGTCGATGGCTTGGTGCAGGGCTGGCGCTAAGCCTGGCATCTGTTTATGTGCCGATGGCATTGGGACAGTCCAATGATTCGTGCGTCAGATTGACCTCGCTGCGGATGGACGATACGACGATCGAATCGGCCAGGGTGGTGGAAACGGGGAGTTTCCATCTTCCGGATTCGAGCAGCACTCTCCATAAGCTTCCTCCTTTCTGCCGCGTGATCGCCGTAACGAAACCCGCGATCCGGTTTGAGGTGTGGCTTCCCCTGACGAAGTGGAGCGGGCGCTTCGAGGTGCTGGGCAACGGCGGAATGGCCGGCACGATCAGCTACAGCACGATGGGGAATGCCCTGCGCCGCGGCAACGTTGCGGCAAGCACCGATACGGGCCATGTCAACCGGTCCGGCGATGGCTTCGATGCGAGCTGGTCGATGAACCGGCCGGAGCTGGTGGAGGACTTCGGATATCGCTCGCTGCATCTGACGACGGTGAACGGCAAGCAGATCGTCCGCGCCTTCTATGGCAAGGCGGCGCATCACGCTTACTATGCGGGCTGCTCCAAGGGTGGCGGGCAGGGCCTGATGGAGGCTCAGCGCTACCCGGGGGACTTCGACGGAATTGTGGCGGGCGACCCGGCCTACAACTGGACGCGCCACTATGCGGGAGCACACCTGTACTATGCCGTCACCACGCTCAAAGACCCGGAGAGCTACATACAGCCTGCGAAGGTGAAGCTGCTGGCCGATGCGGTCAATCGCGCGTGCGACGCGAAGGACGGCTTTACCGATGGCGTTCTGGACGATCCTCTATCATGCCACTTCGATCCTTCCGTGCTGGCGTGCAAGGAGGGACAGGATCCCGGGACATGCTTCACGCATAAGCAGATCAAAGCGGTGAAGGCGATCTGGGCAGGTTTTCACGATGACCGCGGCAAGGTGATTACGCCGGGTCTGGTTCCGGGGGGAGAAGAGGGGCAGGGTGGGTGGTCGAGCTGGGTGACGGGCTCGGCTCCGTTTCAGGCGACGCACTGGAAGGCCGCCGACAGCTTCTTTCGTTTCATGGTCATGGGCGATCCGAACTATGACCCGATGACCTTCGACTACGACCGCGATAAAGCGGCGCTCGACAGGCTGTCTCCTGCGCTCGATGCGGTGGACACCGATCTTCGGCCCTTCGCCCGCAGGGGATCGAAGCTGATTCTTTATCACGGCTGGAGCGACCCGGACATCTCGCCGCTGAATTCGATCAACTACTACCAGAAGATGGAGCAGGTTACGGGCGACAAGACGGCTAACTTCGCGAGGCTCTTCCTGGTTCCCGGAATGCAGCACTGCGGGGGCGGGCCGGGGCCGGATACCTTCGATGCCGTCTCGGCGGTGGAGCGCTGGGTGGAGGAGGGCGTAGCCCCCACACAGATCGTGGCTTCGCACGCTACCCATGGAGTCGTGGATCGCACGCGACCGCTTTGCCCTTATCCGCAGATGGCCGTGTACGGGGGCAAGGGAGACGGCAAGGATGCTGCCAGCTTTGTCTGCAAGGTGGCGCCGGAGGAGCACGCGGACAAAGCTATTGCCGCAGCTCGACTTCGGTTGCCCCCTGTCCGCCCTGGTTCTGTGGCGGCTCGGTGATATTGGCGACGTGCGGGTGGCTGCGCAGGTAATCGCGCAAGGTACGGCGCAGAATGCCCATGCCGGTTCCGTGCACGATGCGGATGCGAGGGAGACCGGCGAGGAAGGCGCGGTCGACGAAGCGTGCGACCTCGTCGTGAGCCTCGTCGGCGGTGCGGCCGATGACGTTGATCTCCGAGCTCATGTAATCGGGATCGTCGTTGGTCGAGACGGTGACTCCACCACGCTTTCGTGCAGCTTCAAGCGGTGTGACGGCTCTTCCCTTCTCGATCTCGGTGATGTCGTCGAGCGGGACGCGCATCTTCATGGGGCCGACGGAGACCTCGAAGGTCTTTGGATCGATCACGCGCTCGATGCGTCCCTGCCGCCCCAGTGATTTGAGCTTGACCATGTCTCCGGCCTCAGGGGCCAGCACTGCTGCCGGCTTTGTCGCGACGACGCTGGTGGTTCCCGCTGCGGCGGCAGCCGTGTGGGTGGCGATGGTGGACTGGAACTCTGACGAGAACTCACGGCGCGCACGGGCGAGCGCAAGCGCGGAGTCACGCTGGATGCGTTTGGCGGCGGCTTTGTCGCCGATGTTCTTGACGGAGTCGCGAAGCTGCACAGCGAAGTTATCGAGCAGGGCGCTCAGCTTGGCCTCCAGCTCGCGCGTGCGGGCCCGTTGCTCGGCGCGGCCTTCCAGGTCGAGTTGTATCTTCGCGCGGGCCAGCTCCTGCTCACGCTGCCGCAGGGTCTCGCGTTCGGTGACTGCTGCCGCGAGTTGTTCGTGCAACTGGTCGAGAAAGGCAGCGATATCGGCGGTCTGCGTGGTGAGCTGCGCTCGCGCTTCGGTGACGATGGCAGGATCGAGCCCGAGTCTTGCTGCGATGTTCAGGCCTGCGGAGGCTCCGGGAACACCGAGCCGAAGCTGGTAGGTGGGAGTCAGGGTCTCCTGATCGAAGCCGACCGCGGCGTTGAGCACACCCGCGTGATTGGCGGCGTAGACCTTCAGCGAGGTGAGGTGAGTCGTGATGCAGCACCAGGCGTGCACACGCAGGAAGTGCTGCGCAACGGCGACGGCGAGGGCTGCGCCTTCTTCAGGGTCGGTGGCCGATCCCAGCTCGTCGAGAAGGACGAGCGACGACGACGTGGCCTCGCGGGAGATGCGGTCGAGATTGACGACGTGCGCGGAGAAGCTTGAGAGGTTGCGCTCGATGGACTGCGCATCGCCGATGTCGGCGTAGATGCCGGTGAAGAGTGGAAGCCGCGCCTCGACCGCGGGAACAGGGATACCGGCCTGCGCCATCAGGGAGAGCAGACCCACCGTCTTGAGCGAGACGGTCTTGCCTCCTGTGTTGGGGCCGCTGATGATGAGCTGCCGCGCAGTGTCTGCGAGCGCGATGGTCAGGGGTACGGGCGAAGAGGCTGTAACGCCCTCGGCGCGTGCATGGGCGATCATTCGCAGCTCCAGCAGAGGATGCCGCGCGGAGGTGAGCGAAAGCTCGGGTTCAGACGCGGAGGGGAAGACGGGGCGGATACAGTTCAGCTCCGCGGCGAAGCGTGCGCGGGCGGCGTGAGCTTCGACCTCGGCGAGGATGGCGGCTCCTGTCTGAATTGCGTTCGAGCTGGCGGACAGGGCTCGCGTCATGGCGACGAGGATGCGGTGAATCTCGGACTGCTCCTCATCGAGCAGACGGACAAGCTCGTTGTTCTGTTCGATGGTCTCGAGCGGTTCGACGAAGACGGTCTGTCCCGATGAGGACGAGCCGTGCACGACGCCGGGGACCTTGCGCTTGAACTCGGAGCGTACGGGGATGACGAAGCGGTCTCCGCGGATGGTGATGAGCTCGTCGCGTGTGCTGCCGTCTTCGCTCAGGCGGCGCAGCGAACGCCGCAGGCTCTCTTCGATGGCGCGGTGCTGGCGGTCGATGGCGCGGCGGATGCGGTTGAGCTCGGGCGAGGCGTCGTCGGAGAGCGAGCCGTCGGGCTCGATCTTGCCGCGCAGCTGGCGCAGCAGCGGGTCGAGGTTGTGTTCGCGCAGAGGCGCGGAGAGGGAGACGATGCCCGGAGCTGCGTCCTGCATCTGCGTCTGTGCGGCGCCGTTGGAGGGGAAGAGGAGGTCGATCCACGCGGCGATGCGCTCGACGACGGTGACGAGAGAGAGGATCTCGAGGGGCTCGAGCGCGGAGCCTTCGATGCGGGCCTTGTCGAGAAGGTCGGTGGGCTCGAAGAGGCCGTGAAAGTCGAAGGTGACCCCGGCGCTGAAGAGACCGCGTATCTCTTCGGTGCGCTGCTGCTGGGCGTTGATCCAGGCGGCATCGGCCGAGGGCTCGAGCGCAAGCACCCAGGCGCGGCCCAGCGGGGAGAAGGTGCGCGAGGCGATGTATTCGCGCAGGCGCGGCCACTCCAGCGCCGTGGAGCTGGATTCGGTCAGCGGCGAGGGAATCTTCGGAATGAAACCGGGCGAAGGCACATCTTATATCGTAATCGCGTGCGGAACCGGATGGCGGTTGCGTGCGTAGCAGAGGAAGGAAGTCAGGGCCACATGGAGGCCAAGGGGTCTCCGGAGGTATCGATATGGTCTGTCAGGCTTGTGGAAACACTGTGGAAGATGGGGGCCGGTTCTGCCCGCGCTGTGGAGCGCAGGTTGTGGCTCCTCCGGCGGGTTCGCCGTCACCTGTTGGGTATTCGTACTATCCCCCGGCGATGGTGCTGCCCAGGGTTCAGAGGCATCTTCAGACGCTGGGTGTTCTGTGGTGTGCCTTCGGGGCGTTTCGTGTGGTGTCGAGCCTGCTGGGCTTCTTCGTCTTCCGCGTGATGGCGTGGCCGCACTTCAACCGGGACTGGCCGTTCGGTATGCATGGACCGGCGTGGATGGCCCTGATGCCGGTGCTCGTCACCATGACGGTCGCCATGGCCGCACTGGCGTTCCTTGCCGGATACAGCCTGCTTACGCGCAAGCCATGGGGCCGTCTGCTGTCCATCGTTCTGGCGGTACTGGCGCTGTTCAAGTTTCCTTTGGGCACGGCGTTGGGAATCTATACGTTATGGGTGCTGGCTCCGGCGAGCTCTGGGCTGGAGTACGACTCCATCGCGGACCAGAGCTGAGGTGCGACCTGACGGAGACGCGTAAACTGGAGGTATGAACTTTCCAGTTACGCGTATGCGCCGTCTGCGCCGCAACGAGGCGATGCGTTCGCTGGTGCGCGAGACTCACCTGCACCCCGGCACGCTGATCAATCCCATCTTTGTCTGCCCCGGCGAGGGGATTCGCAAGCCCATCAGCTCGATGCCGAACGTCTTCAATCTTTCGCCGGACGAGGCCATGAAAGAGGCCGAGCGCTGCGCTGAGCTTGGAATGGGTGGTCTGCTACTGTTCGGCCTGCCCGCGGAGAAAGACGAACAGGGGACGGGAGCATGGGCCGACGACGGCATCGTGCAGATTGCGCTTCGTGAGATGAAGAAGAACCGCAAGCTCGATTCGCTGGTGAAGATGACCGATGTCTGCCTCTGCGAGTACACGTCGCACGGTCACTGCGGTGTGGTGGCTCGCGATGGCGATCACTACGAGATCGAGAACGACTCCAGCATTGCGCTGCTGGCGAGGACCGCTGTGTCGCAGGCGAAGGCGGGAGCGGATGTGGTCGCACCCAGCGACATGCTGGACGGCCGCGTGGCCGCAATTCGCGAGGCTCTGGATGCGAACGGCCTTCAGCAGACACCGATTCTGAGCTACGCCGCAAAGTTTACGAGCGCGTTCTACGGGCCGTTTCGTGAGGCGGCTGATTCGGCTCCGCAGTTCGGCGACCGTAGAAGCTACCAGATGGATGGAGCGAATATGCGCGAGGCCATGCGCGAGATCGAGCTGGACCTTGCCGAGGGTGCGGACATGCTGCTGATGAAACCGGCGATGCCGTATCTGGACGTCATGCGCGCCGCTCGCGAGAGGTTCGAGCTTCCCATGGGCGCCTATCAGGTCTCGGGAGAGTACTCGATGCTGCACGCGGCGTTCGAGCGCGGATGGCTGGAGCCTGAGCGGACCATGATGGAGTCACTGACATCGATCCGTCGCGCGGGCGCGGACTTTATCGTGACCTACTTTGCCAAGGACGCCGCGAAGCTGCTGGGGTAGGGACGGCAGGAGTCCAGGGGAGACTCAGTCTAAAATGCGCGCATGGCTCGAATTGCGATTGTAGGTGCGGGTGCGATCGGTGGCGTAGTGGCTTCGCTGCTGCAGGCGGCGGGTGGGCATGAGCTGGTGCTCTGCGTGCGACGGCCTGTCCGGCAGCTTGTTGTAGAAACGTCCGGTGGCGAGATGGAGATTGCCGCGACCGTGCTCACGCGGCCCGAAGAAGCGACGCCCGTGGACTGGGTGATGATCGCGACCAAGGCCTACGATGCCGAAGCGACGTCGCTTTGGCTGGATGGGCTCTGCGGCTATGGCGCTCCGGTGGCCGTGCTGCAGAATGGCGTTGAACATCGTGAGCGGTTCGCAGCTTATATCGCCAAAGACAGAATCGTTCCGGTGATCGTCGATTGTCCCGCCGAGCGCAAGCCATCTCAGGATGGTGTGGACCGCATCGTCCAGCGAGGGCCGATGAGCCTGAAGGTTCCCGACAACATGCTGGGGCACGAGTTTGTGAGGCTCTTCGCCGGAAGTGCGGCCGATGCGGCAGCGGTGGAGGACTGGACGACGGTGGCCTGGAGAAAGCTGTGCCACAATGTGGCCGGTGCGCTCCCTGCCCTGCTGCTGCAACCGGCCGGGGTTCTTCGCGGCGAAGCGATCGGCAATGTAGCTCTCGACATGGTTCGCGAGTGCATCGCCGTGGCGCGCGCGGAAGGCGCGTTGCTGGCGGACTCGTTCGCGGAGGAGGTGCTTGCGGCCTGCCGCCGGTCAGCGCCCGATTCCATCAACTCGCTGCACGCGGACAGGCTCGCCGGGCGTCCGATGGAGATCGCGGCACGCAACGGTGTCGTCGTCAGGAAGGGCAAACTGCACGGTATTCCTACTCCCACCAATGCGATGACCGTAGCGTTGCTGGAGGCGCTGACGGCGAGGTAATCGTCTACTTCGCTGCGGCGGCGAGACAGGCCTTGTTCCCGATGAGCCTCTGGTTCAGAAGCCTCGGCATCAGCAGTGCGAAGAAGGCATCCTCTTTCGGCTGCAGGCATGCCTGAGCGTTGGGAGAGCCCGGCGTCGCGAGCGTCATGCCCTTGTCGTCGACTTCGAGATGCAGCGGGGTCATCGGGCAGCTTGCTGCATCGATGACATAGGCTGCGGCTACAGCGTCGAAGAGCAGCGGTGCCGTTGGACGCGAGCTGCGGCCATGCTCGGCGATGAGGATCTGCAAAGCGTCGGTCATGGGAGTGCTGATGGAGGCGAGCGCGGATTGCTTCGCCTCGTCGAATCGCAGCTGCGTGGAGTCCAGCGGAAGCACGAAGACCGGCACGCCGGAGCGGAGAAGTTTCTGCGCCGACGCCGGATCGCGGGCGATGTTGTACTCGGGCTCGGGTGGGATTCCGGGAGCGCCGTAGCCGCGATGGATGGAGCCTCCCATCAGAACGACGCGCTTCAGCATGCGGAAGGTCGCGGGGTCGCGGTCGATGGCGGCGCCGATGTTGGTGAGCGGACCGAGTGCAAGCAGGGTGATCTCGCCCGGGTTCGCTTTAGCCTGCTCGAGCAGGAATGCGACCGCGTCGCCATGTGCCCGTTCGATGCCTGCCTTCGCCCAGGGAGCCTGGGTGAAATCCGCTGTCGACTTTGTCGGGATGCCGGCATTGACGGCGATCTCACTGCGCCCGGTCTCGCAGGTCATGCGGTCAAGCATTCGCGCGCGCAGAGCGGTGTCGCCCCATGCGGAGGAGAGGCCCAGGATCTTCAGCTCAGGGCTCGCGAGAGTGAGGTCGATGGCGAAGGCATCGTCCACATCGTCGCCCACGTCGGTATCGACGATGATCTTTTGCTTCTGCGCAAGAACCATCTGTGAGGCGAGCAGAAGCGTGAACAGAATAGCCAGTGGACGGAATCGCATCATCGACAACACTATAGACCGCAGCTTACAGCGATGCCGAGGAGGAGTCGTTCTCATGGAGGGTGTGTTGCGGAAGGAAGAAAGAAAGCGTGGTTCCGTGATCCTCGGGTCTTACGCTGCTCTGCACGTTAATCGTTCCGCCGTGCCCTTCAATAAACTGCTTTGCGATAAAGAGGCCGATGCCGGTGCCGATGGCGCCGCGTGTCGTAAAAAATGCCTCGAAGAGGTGGGGCAGATGATTCTCTGCGATTCCAACTCCATCGTCTGCAATCGCGAAGGTTACTCCGTCGTGGGGATTGTTCGTGTCCTCCACGGTGATGCGGAGCGTTCCCCCGGAAGGCATGGCGTAGATGGCGTTGGCGATCAGGTTCGAGATGACCTGCATGATCTCGCCCCGGCGCAGGATGAGCTGCCTGGATGAATGGATCGATTGCTCGATGCGGATCCCGGCGGCGAAGCATCGAGGTGCGTAGATGGTGATCGCATGGGCCACCAAGTCGGCGAGCGAGGTGCTTCCGGCCGAGGCGTGTTCGCGGTAGAACCCCAGGGTCTGCCGGGCGATGTGGGAGACGCGCGTCAGCTCGCTTTCGGCGGCGGCCAGGTAACTGATTCCCTCGCTGTCCGTGACCGAGGATCGCAGAAGGTAGAGGAGATTGACTACGGCCTCGAGAGGGTTATTGATCTCGTGCGCGATGGTGGCGGCCATTCTTCCGGCGGCGGCGATCTTCTCGGCCTGCAGAAGCGATCTTTCCAGCCGCTTTCTGCTGGAGATGTCACGAAGGATCTTCGAAGCCCCGGTGATGGTCCCGGTCTCATCCCGTATGGGCGAAACGGTGAGCGAGACGTCCAGCAGCTCGGCGCTCTTGTTCAGCCGCACCGTCTCGAAGTGATCGATGTGCTCGCCCGCGCGGATCTTTTGAAGGATGACCCTCTCGTCGCTGTGGAGATGCTCCGGGATGAGCTTGAGGATGGAAGAGCCGATCATCTCTTCCCGGGAGTAGCCCAGGATGCGGGTGGCTGCCTGGTTCCAGCTGGTGATGATTCCGTCCAGGTCCTTGCTGATAATGGCGTCGTCCGAGGACGCGACGATCGCCGCCAGCTCGCCCAGCTGCTTTGAGGCGTTCCGCTGGGACTGCTGTGCCTTTTGCAGCTCGCCGACCTTGGTCGTCAGCTGATCGCGCAGCCGCATATTGTCGATTGCAACGGCAGCCTGCGCTGCCACGGCGGCTACCAGCTGCTCGGAGCTCTGTTCGAAGACATCGGTACGCTCGTGGCCATAAGAGAGTCCTCCCAGTACGACGCCTGCGGGGTTTTTTACCGGTACGGCGAGATAGCTGCGGACAGGAAGATGTCCCTTCGGCATGCCGTAATGGGGGACGTTTTGTCCGTATCGGGGATCTTTCGTGATGTCGCCGGAGCGAACGATCTCTGTGCCGTGGAAGGTCGGGGAGAAGACGGCGGTGTTGCGGGGTAAAGGAGATTTTGCGAACTTTTCACGATCCATGCCCGAGACCGTGTAGAGAAGATAACTTTCGCCGTTTTCGTCCATGACGTTATAGAAAAAAGCTCCGAATTGCGCTCCACACAGCTGCCGCCCGGCATCGGTCGCGGATTGCACAATGGTTTCGACATCGCAGCTTCTGGTCAGCAGCAACCCGGTTCGAACTACGAGTTCAAGCTTTTGCTCGAGTTCGCTGGACCTTTCTAGGGACGCATTCATGATTCTCCGGGAGGCATGCCGAGCCGGTATTTCCGGCTTCCAGGAAGTGGTTCAGCTCTTCGACTTTACACCAGTCGAGAGGGGCGCTGAAATAACGATGGGGGCGGTATCCGATGCCGGTTCGGGCACTTGACAGCTCGCGTACTCTAAAATGTCTGGGTATACGAGAAGGAGATTGCTTTGGCTGACACGATCTTTGATGTAGTGATTCTTGGTGGCGGACCGGCTGGTTACACCTGCGGCATCCGCGCGGCGCAGTACGGACTGAAGGTTGCTCTGGTGGACGCAAATGACAGACTGGGCGGCACTTGTCTGTTGTGGGGATGCATTCCGACCAAGGCAATGCTGTTCACCGCGGAGCTGTGGGACCACCTGAAGCACGCCGACCGCTACGGCATCGACGGCGTGACGCCCACGCTGAACTGGAAGGGCGTGCTGGCACGCAAGGACGATGTGATCTCGCGGCACGTCAAGGGTCTCGACTTCCTGATGAAGAAGAACAAGATCACGACCTTCAAAGGCTTCGGCAAGCTGACCGGACCGGCCAAGGACGGGGTTCACACCGTCGACGTAAAGCTGGCGGACGGCAAGGCGGAGACGATCAAGGCGAAGAAGGTTGTGCTCGCGACCGGCTCCGATGCGCGTGTTCTGCCGAGCTACAAGCCGGACGACACCATCCTGACCAACTACGAGATCCTGAAGATCGCCCAGGCTCCCAAGTCGCTGGTCGTAATCGGCTCGGGCGCGGTGGGCGTCGAGTTCGCCTCGATCTTCAAGAGCTTCGGCGCGGACGTCACCATCCTCGAGGTTCTGCCCCGTGTGGTTCCTGTGGAAGATGAGGAGATCTCGAAGGAATTGCTGCGGCAGTTCAAGAAGCGCGGCATCGACGTGAACTTGTCCATCAAGGACACGAAGATCGAGAAGAACAAGGACGGCGCTCTGGTCACCTGGACCGACTCCAACGGCAAGGCGCAGTCCAAGCAGGCGGAGAAGGTTCTGATGGCCGTGGGACGCTCTCCCCGCACCGAAGGCATCGGCCTTGAGAAGACCAGCATCAAGCCGGATCGCGGCTTCGTGATGACGAACGAGTGGATGGAGACGACCGAGCCGGGCATCTACGCCATCGGCGACATAGTCGGCGGTCTGCCGCAGCTGGCACACGTCGGCATGATGTCGGGCCTGGTCGTTGCAGCGAGAGTCGCGGGCAAGTACGCCAAGCCGGTTAACCGTACACGCATCCCGGGCTGCACCTACTGTGATCCGCAGATCGGCAGCGTGGGCCTGACCGAGGCGCAGGCCAAGGAGAAGGGCTACACCGTCAAGGTCGGCAAGTTCCCGTTCGTCGGCAACTCCAAGGCAACGATTCTGGACGCGCACGACGGCTTCGTGAAGGTGGTCTCGGACGCGAAGTACGGCGAGATCCTCGGCGTCCACATCATCGGACCCTACGCGACGGAGATCATCTCCGAAGCGGTGACGGCACTGGAGCTGGAGGCGACGGTGGAGGAGATGATGTTCACCATCCACGCTCACCCGACGGTGGCCGAGGCTCTTCTGGATGCGTTCTCGAGCGTTGAGGGCAAAGCCATCAACGTGTAAGCTGCAAAAAATAAAAGAGGAGAGCTATTGCGCTCTTCTCTTTTATTTTTTAAGACTAGATACTGAAAATATCAGCAAAATAGGAGGAGTTTGCGTTGCAAATTATTTATGCTGCGCCCTTCATACTCTTCTCTATTTTGAGTTTTGCCGTTTGCTTAACAGTGCCTCGACTTCGACGTTTCGCCCTTCCTGCTCTAGCAGTTCCTGTTACGTTCGGTATGTGCTCAATTGCGGGTTGGATCCTCTCCATCCTAATCGCAGAGTTCGTTTTGAAGCTGAATTTAGGACCGGCCATAGGATTCCATGGCGTAGTCGAAGGATTGTTCTTTTATATATTTCCTGGAATTCTTGGCGCTTGGCTGGTGGTGAAGCTCATTCGCGTCTTCGAGAGATATTTTCTCAAAACTTTATTTGCAAGGAATCTGATTCTTCGAACAGTTATCGCGTTGATCGCGGCGTTTATCGGTGGTATTACGGGCTTAGGGTTTGCCACAAATCTCCTCCAACTTGGCTCAACCGTCGCCTCAATATGGATAGCATTGCTGGCATCTGTCGTTGCAGCAGTGATTGGCTTTACCATAACCCTTCTGATCCAAAGACACTTTGCCGGTAAATATATGGCATAATGTCCTTATGGCGCAGGCCGCAAAATCCCGTCCTCCCGCAAAGCTGCTTACCCGGCTGCACCTCAATCTTGAGAGTGTCGAAGCGGGCGTTCCCGTCGATACGATGACCAGCTTCGTCTCGGCCTCTGGCGTTGAGCTTAAAGACATCTACGATGTCGTCATTCCTGCTCGTACGCTGAAGCACCGTCGCGCCCGTCGGGAATCTCTTTCTGCGGATGAATCCGACAAGCTGGCTCGGTTGGTCCGCGTCTTCGATCAGGCTGTCACCATCTTTGGCGATGCGGAACGGGCACGCAACTGGCTTGGCTCTCCGAAGAAGCGTTTCGACCAGCGCACGCCGATGCAGATGCTCCGCACCGACCTCGGTGGACGCATGGTGGAAGAGATGCTCGGCCAGATCGAATACGGCATGTTTGCCTGATGGCGGCCTCGATGACGGAAGGAAAGCTCGCCCTCTGGCGTATCAGCAACTACCGTTCTCTTAATGGCGAGGGCGGTCTGCTGTATTCGGCACGCTGGCACACGGCGGGCAAACCGATCGTCTATCTCGCGGCCTCGCCCGCGGGAGCGATGATTGAGATTCTCGTTCACCTGGAGTTGGACGAGGACGATCTGCCTCCTGCCTATACCCTGCTGCAGGTAGAAGCGCCGGCCAGCCTCGCCATCGAGGAGCTACGCATCGGCAGTCGCGACGACTGGAAGACCGACCTCAACATAAGCCGCGGTATCGGAGACGTATGGTTAAAGGGCGCAAAGACAGCACTCGCGAGAGTCCCATCGGCCATTCTGCCGAACACATTCAACTACCTCTTCAATCCGCTGCATCGTGATGCGAAGCACGTCCGAATCGTCAGTTCGACGAAGGCGAACTATGACCGGCGTCTGCTGCGGCACTTACGAGGCGGATAATAGAGACAGGTCAATGTACGTTCATCTCCTCCATCTCGGGCGCGTCTCTTACGCTGAAGGGCTCGCCATCCAGAAACGCGTCGTCGATGCCCGCAAGCAGGGGCTCATCGGCGACACGCTGCTTCTGCTGGAGCACCCTCCGGTGCTCACGCTGGGGCGCAACTCCAGCCGTAGCAATGTGCTGGCATCGGATGAGTTTCTGGCGGCGCGGGGGGTCGAGCTGCACGAGATCAACCGCGGCGGCGACGTGACCTATCACGGTCCCGGACAGCTTGTGGGCTATCCCATCGTCGACCTGCGCGGCGATCTGCCGGGAAAGAAGGGGCCTCACCTGGGGCCGGTGGACTTCGTCCGCATGCTCGAAGAGGTTCTGATCCGCGTCTGCAACGACTTCGGTGTGATGGCGCAGCGCATCCCCAAGCGCACGGGAGTCTGGACGATCGCCGGTGGCAGCATCGAGGAGAAGAAGATCGCCGCTATCGGTGTCCACGTCTCGCAGGGCGTCACCTCTCACGGCTTCGCGCTCAATGTGACCACCGACCTGCGGGACTTCGACTGGATCGTTCCCTGCGGAATCACGGACCGCACCGTCACCAGCCTGGAGCTGGAGGCAGACCCCGGCCGCCAGCCGACGATGGAAGATGCTCTCAATTCCACGGCGCGCAACTTCGGACGGGTCTTCGAGCGACAGATGCTGTGGTGCGAGTCGGTGGACGAGCTGCTCTCCCCCAGCCTGAATACGGCAGGCGCGTGAATCCCCGGCACCTCCGTAGATAGCGCAAGCGCTCGTTTAAAGGACAGTCGTTCGCTAACCGCACCACTTCAGGCAAGGTGTCTGCTTATAGCCGTATAATCCCATTCGTATGCCCGATCTCCGACCGGGCCGGGGCGGAGTGTCCGTTCGAGCCGTCCGAAATGCTTCAGGGAGAGATTCATGCCGACAGAAGTAGTCATGCCCCAGATGGGCGAGTCCATCACCGAAGGCACCATCACCAAGTGGCTTAAGAAGCCAGGCGACAGCATTCAGCGCGACGAGCCGCTGTTTGAGATCTCGACCGATAAGGTCGACGCCGAGATTCCCTCCCCCGCTGCTGGCACGCTGAAGGAGATCAAGATTGGCGAAGGCGCCACCGTCCAGATCAACACCGTGGTTGCGGTGATCGATGCTGAGGGCGCGTCCTCCGGCTCGGCTCCCGCGAAGGCGGAGACAGCCGCGGCCCCTGCGTCCGATACGGTAACCCCCGCTGCCGAGGCCGCTCCCGCAGCGACCCAGGGCAATCCCGCCGAGGCTGATTCCGCTGCCGCCGGAACGGTCGTCGAGGCTGGTGGAGGCACCGAGGTTCTGATGCCCCAGATGGGCGAGTCCATCACCGAGGGCACCATCACCAAGTGGCTCAAGAAGGTAGGCGATACCGTCCAGCGCGACGAGCCGATCTTCGAGATCTCGACTGACAAGGTCGACGCCGAGATTCCCTCGCCCGCTGCCGGAACCCTGACCGAGATCAAGGTCGCCGAGGGCAAGACCGTTACGATCAACACCGTCGTCGCCGTTATCGGTGGAGGCGCCGCCAAGGCTGCTCCCGCCCCGGCGAAGGCCGCTCCTGCAGCTGCCCCTGCTGCCGCACCGACCCCGGCTGCTCCTGCCGCATCCGCTTCCGCCGGCGAGCGTGGACGCTCCTCGCCGCTGGTTCGCAAGATCGCCCAGGAGAACAACGTCGACCTGGGACAGGTTGCCGGAACCGGAGCCTCGGGCCGCATCACCAAGGACGACATCCTCGGCTTCATCGAGGGTGGAGCGAAGCCCGCCGCTGCCGCCGCACCGGCCCCGGCTGCTCCCGCCGCGCCGAAGCCTGCCGCACCAGCGGCTGCCGCTCCGATGCCGGGCGAGGTGGTGCCGATGACCAAGATGCGCAGCATCATCGCGCAGCGCATGGTCGAGTCCAAGCGCACCAGCCCGCACGTCCACACCGTCTTCAAGGTCGATATGACCCGCATCGTGAAGCTGCGCGAGAAGGAGAAGTCGAAGTACGAGCAGCGTAACGGCGTCAAGCTGACCTACATGCCGTTCATCACTCGTGCGGCCATCTACGCTCTGCGTAAGCACCCCATCGTCAACGGCGCTGTCGAAGGCGACGCGGTCCGCTACAACAAGAACATCAACGTCGGTATCGCGGTGGCGCTGGACTGGGGCCTGATCGTTCCGGTCATCAAGCAGGCGGAGGAGAAGAACTTCCTCGGCATCGCGCGCTCTATTGTCGACATCGCCGACCGTGCCCGCGGCAAGAAGCTGGCTCCGGACGAGATCTCGGGCGGAACCTTCACCCTGACCAACTCCGGCATCTTCGGCGAGCAGTTCGGAACCCCGATCATCAACCAGCCGCAGGCAGCCATCCTGGGCATCGGCGGCCTGAACAAGGAGCCCGAGGTCATCACGGACAAGGACGGCAACGACTCCATTGCGATCCGCTCGATCCAGCGCTTCACGCTGGGCTTCGATCACCGCATCGTCGACGGTGCCGACGCAGGCAAGTTCATGAGCGACTTCAAGGCCTACCTCGAGAACTGGAACGAAGACATCGGCTAAGTGCTACGCGCACGGCGAAAGGCGCGCTCTGCGCGCGGTCGTCGCAAACATCAAACGGCGGTTCCTCACGGAGCCGCCGTTTTTGCATTTCAAACTAACCACTCGATCATCGTCATTTACTAACTCTTGAATAAGTGTGTCGCGTGCGTCACTGCTGCGCCTGCGCGCATGGCTGCTGCGACTACGGCCGTCTCTGCCAGCATCGGTTCCGTTGCACCGGCCTGCACTGCGGCTCTGCGATGAAGCTCGATGCAGTAGGGACACTGGGTCGTCAGCGCAACAGCAAGAGCCATCAGCTGCTTGTGGAGTACATCGATCGTGCCTGGTTGAAATGCCGCCTTATCGAACTCCCAGAAGGCCTTCATGGACTCGGGTGCATTTTCATCCAGCTTCTTCAGCAGGGTGAGGTTCTTCATATCGAACATGGTTCTTCTCCTTCGCTGATAAGTAATCGGCGCGGACGCCGTTGATGTCGGGGCGAGCATCGTCGCATCTCTGCGAACCGCTCGTTAGAGTGTCGTAGCGACAACGAGGTTACATGGAGAGAGATACATTCAGAGCGAATGACAGAGATTCCGACTCAGATTTAACAGAACTGAATCGCTACTTCTAGTGCCCTGCCAGCCAGACCGCGCCTGCAACGACCAGAGCAACACCGAACATCCAGGCCCGGGCTGTGTTCAACCGCTCCAACCATTTGCTATTCATCGCCGCACCTCGCCATCAATATAGTCCTATAGGACGATGTCCGGCCCGGTAGACACTAACTCTATCGCCGGATGTGGGGGCACCGAGCGAAGCTCGACCGCCTTTCTGTCAAATCTCTCAAACCTCCATAAATCCGTCCCCTCTCAGAATTGTCATCCTGAGCGAAGCGCAGCGAAGTCGAAGGATCTGCGGTTTGCGTGTGCCTTGAAAAATTGTGGCGGTACGAGCGGTTGAACCGCAGATCCTTCGACTGCGTTCGTCTATGACGGACTCCGCTCAGGATGACACTCTCCGCAATGTCAACTAACCAACCCTTCTCCCGCATCACACACAAAGCGAGGCACTAAACTAGCCCCATGGCCCTCGGAAGAATCATGGCGTTGGATGTCGGGAAGGCGCGCGTGGGCGTGGCGCTCACGGACCCGCTCGGTTACACCGCGCAGCCGCTGCTGACGCTCTGGCGCAAGGGGCGCGGCGAAGACCTGCGCAGCCTGCTGCGTCTGATCCGCAAGCATGAGGTTACCGAGATCGTCGTTGGCAATCCGCTGCATATGTCGGGCGATGTGAGTCCCTGGGCCGCGAAGGTGCAGCAGTTTGCCGAGGAGCTGCGTGAGCGCTCCGGCCTGCCGGTGCACCTGTGGGATGAGAGGCTAAGCTCCGTCGCCGCGCACGAGATTCTCGACGAGGCCGGACACGACCGCCGCGACCGCAAGTCCATCATCGATCAGGTTGCGGCCGTGGTTATTCTGCGCGACTGGATGCAGGCACGCGAGCAGAGCCGGCAACGAGAAGATCAGGTCACAGAGCAATAAGCTTTCCAACCTTTTGTCCGATCCGTTTTCACTCCCTATACTTAAGTGAGGATCAGGTTCGCACCATAGCGTCGAACCACCGTTGAGGAGTGCATGGCCGCATTAATTGAAGCGATTGACGTGAAGCGCAAGATGCTGTTCGAGCATGAAGACACCCCGTACTACTGCATGGACGCCGAGGTGAGCTCGCCGACAGCTCGCGGTGGCCAGACCCTTGTGCGCCTGAAGATGCGCAATCTGTTGACCAATGCCGTCTTCGAGAAGACCTTCAAGGCGGGCGAGAAGTTCAAGGAGCCCGACGTCGAGCTGGTTGAGGCGACCTATCTCTACAGCGATGGCGACGGATATCACTTTCTCGATCAGGTCAGCTTCGAGACCCTCACGCTCTCTGAAGACATGCTGGGCGGCGCGCTGGACTTTCTGATCGAGGGCCTGCTGATCCAGGTGAACAAGTACAACGGCAACCCTATCGGCCTGCAGCTGCCTGTCTTTGTCGACCTCGCCGTCACCGAGACGGAGCCCGGCCTGAGCGGAGCATCGCAGAGCGGAAGCGTCACCAAGGTCGCGACGCTCGAGACAGGGCTGGAGATTCGCGTTCCCCTCTTCATCAAAGAGGGCGAGAAGGTTAAGGTCTCCACCGAGACCCGCGAGTTCGCCGGACGAGCTTAGCCTGAGGTTATTTTCGACTTGTCACTCCGCAGCGTACGGGCCCCTGGCGAGCTTGCTCGCTGGGGCAGGAAGCGGGGGAGAATCTGCTTCGCTTTGCAAGCGATACTCGCACTACCACGACCATCCGCAATCCCCACCAGACTTGTCATCCTGAGCGAAGTGCAGCGAAGTCGAGGGACCTGCGGTCCGCTTACCCACGGAAGAGTCGTGGCAGGAAAACCGCAGATCCTTCGACTGCGTCCGTCTATGACGGACTCCGCTCAGGATGACAAGTCATGCGTGCAGGAGAGTAGCACCACAACTCCTACTTTCTGCGCTTTCTGCGCTTCGCTTCGACTCTGGGCCAGTACTGAAACTCGTCGGCGTACAACTCGCCGCTGAGATCGGAGACCCGCATCGCCATGCGTGCCTGCGTATCGGCGATGGCACGGTTGTAGATCAGCGGCCCAACCTCTTCTACGAAAAAATCGAACAGCAGTCCCGCGGGAAGATTGCCGACAGGCTCAGGCATGTTCTCTTCGAAGTAGCGTTGAATGGAGGCGATGGCTTCGGTGCGGGCCTGTTGCGGTATCTCGATCTTCATCTCGAAGAGATTCTACGCCGCCGATGCTCACTTCTCCTTCAGGCGATCCAGCAGCCGGGTCAGTACCTCGCGCTCTTCGTCGGAGGGCTGGAAGCTGAGCGGCTTGCGGCGGATGTAGCGCAGGTTCAGGTTGGCGATGTCCGACGCCATCACGATGAAGAGATTGCCGGGGATGTTGAACCAGAACTCATCGCTGACGGTCTCGAGGTCTTTGGCCTTGGCCTTGCGGAACTCGGCGCGCTCGAAGCGTCGAGGATTGGCCAGCGTGATGCTCTGCAAAGAGCCGTCGCTGTTCAGCATGCGGTCCTGCACCGTGCCCTGATAGAGGCCGCCGGTCTTCGTCAGCACGTCGGCCATGATGCGGAAGCTGCCCTCGGGCAGCAGCATGTCGCTGAACAGCAGGTCCCATTCCGAGATGCGCGGCACCACCGTCGCCAGCAGCGTTCGCATCCATCGCCTGTGCAGCCGCCTCCACACACGGTTGTAGTTCAGCACGATAGCGATGCGCACCAGACAGGCGATGAAGACGATGAGATACAGCCGCCACAGAATGGCGTAGTTCATCCAGAAGAAGGCGTAGAGGCTGGTGAAGAACTGCTGGTGGTGTGCCTGGAAGAAGTTGTCGCTTTGCAGTGCGGAGAAGACCGTCTCCACATCGGCCTGCGTGCCGCGAGCCCATAACGCGCCCGACCACCGCGCCCACGCGACAGCAAGCGCCAGGGGAATTGCAGCGGCGATGATGGCTCGTGCCACCTCTTCGGCATGACTCGCAATGCGGGTCTTGCGGAAGACGACGAGGTCCGCGGCCCAGCGTGCAATCAGGTCGGGTCCAAGCAGGTAGACGGCGATGAGGAAGCTGACGAGGAGCGCCAGCACCGGGGAGTCTCCTAGGCGACGGCTTCGCGGAGATCGGCAAGGTTCAACGTGATCTCGCCGAAGGAGGTTGGGATGACAGCGGACTCGTGCGTGCGAAGCTGATCGAGCACAGCGTCTTCATGCCGCTGGATGAACTCAATGATCTCTGCGCGCAGGCGTTTCTGACTGCTGCCAATGTTGGCATCCCGCAGCGAAAGCACGTACTCAAGTTCAGAGCTGCTCATCGGGACCTCACAATCACCTGCACAAAACCTGGTGCACCTTTGAAGATATCACGCCAACGTGCGATATACGGTCAAAACACGAACCGTAAGAGTCACGAGGGGCAGGTTTGCAGGAGCCTCTACAGCAGCTCCAGAGCCTTCAGAACGCTTGCCACGGCTTCCTCCGGCGTCGCTCCCACAGCGCTCAGGTGGCCCATCTTGCGGCCCTTGCGCGGACGGTGTTTCTCGTACAGATGCAGCCGTACCCCCGGAACCGCAAGCGCGCGGTCGAAGTGCGGCTCGCGCGGCGAACCGTCCTGGTTCAGCCAGACATCTCCCAGCAGGTTGGCAATCGCGCAGGGCTGCACAACGGCGACCTCACCCAGGGGAAGATCGCAGACAGCGCGGACCAGCTGCTCGAACTGGCTGGTCACGCAGGCTCGCTCGCTGGCGTGGTAGCTGTTGTGCGGCCGCGGCGCTAACTCGTTCACCAGCAACTGGCCCGAGGTGGTGACGAACATCTCCACCGCCAGAATGCCCTCAAGCTGGAAGGTATCGGCGATCGTCTCGGCGAGCTGCCGCGCCTCGGCGGCCATGGCGTCCGTAAGCGGCGCAGGCATCACGCTCCAGGCAAGAATCTGGTTCTCATGGTGGTTCCAGGCGGCGGGATAGACCTTCACCTCGCCCGAAGGGCTGCGGGCCACCAGCACGGATATCTCGCGCTCCAGGTCGACGGCCTTCTCGGCGACACCGGCTCCTTCGCCCAATAGGGGTCCCCGGCCAGCAAGCTGGCTGGGGCTGAGCGCCTCCCAGGCTCCGCGCAGCTCCTCTTCCGGGTCTGCACCGGCGCGGAAGCCGACCTTGCCCTGTCCCCTGCCGTCGTATCCTCCCGTGGCACTCTTGCAGAAGCACTTGCCGCCCAGAGCAGCGATAGCCTCGCGCAGCTCGTCCAGCGAGCGAACCGCGCGGTAGTCGCCCACCGGAAAGCCGTGCTTCCGCAGCCAGTCCTTCTGCTCGATCCTGTCTTGAATGACTGCCAGGATCGCACGCCCCGGCCTTACGGGAGCGAAGTTCGCCGCAGCGTCCATGCTGGCCATCGAGATCTGCTCGATCTCGAGCGTTACCACGTCGCATCCGCGTGCAAGATTCGCGGCCTCTCGCGCGTCATCCCAGCTGGCCTCGATGCAGCCGTCCACGACGAAGCGTGCCGGACAGGCGGGGTCGGGGTCGAGCACCTGGATGCGGTAGCCCATCGCCCGGGCGGCCATGGCGGTCATGCGCCCAAGCTGGCCTCCGCCGAAGATGCCGATGGTTGCGCCGGGAAGAATCGGTTGTGCGTTCAAATCTCTGCTCAAGCCTTTGCCTTTGTAATCTCTTCCCCGATGGCCTGGGTGTCGATGGTCTGGGCCAGCACCTCGTCGCGCCGTGCCGCCCGCCACGCCGTCAGCTTCTCGCGCAGCGCGGCATCGGTGGTGGCAAGAATCTGCGCAGCCAGCAGGCCCGCATTGGCCGCGCCGGGAGCGCCGATAGCCAGCGTGCCCACAGGGACGCCCTTCGGCATTTGCACGATGCTCAGCAGCGAGTCCATACCTTGCAACGCGGTCGCCGGAATGGGAACGCCAAGCACGGGCACGACGGTCTTCGCCGCGACCATGCCGGGAAGATGCGCCGCTCCACCCGCGCCCGCGATGATGACGCGAAGTCCGCGCTCGGCGGCGGTCTGGGCGTATTCGAAGAGAAGATCGGGGGTGCGATGCGCGGAGACCACGCGCACCTCGTGCGGAACGCCGAACTCGGCGAGCATCTCGACGGCGCCGCGCATCACCGCATAGTCGTTGCGGCTTCCCATGATGATTCCAACCAGCGGTGAGGCCATGGCCCGATTATACGGGCTTATAAAGGTACGTTTCATAACAGAACCTCTGTATTGGCTCGCACTCTTCGGCAGTTTCGGGTTGATTTCATATGCGTCTCGCCAGAACAAGAGGCTGGTAAAAACCGCTCTCAGCAGGCATGAGCCATCGAACTTTTTCGAAGCCATTCGATTCCAGCGTTGCCGTAAGCTCCTTACGCAGCAGGCAGCGGTACACCGAGACAAAGTGATTCGTCACCCAGCCTCGCCCGGACTGGACAGTGATATAGAGATGCAGCATATATCTCTCATCATCGATCCAGTCCCAGACTTGGTGAACAAGCCTGCGTTCTCCTTCTTCACCATAGAATGCAGGTTGCTGCATGGTGGGTTTTTCGAGAATAATCCTGTCGTAGTCGCGAATGCTCGCCACGAGGAGTCCGTTCGGCCTCAATCTTGCTCTCATGGCAAGCACTGCGCGTCTTAGCTGATCGCTTGAAAGGTGTGGAAGAGCATTGTCGAAAACCGCCGTAACATCGAAGTCGCAACCAACGATCTCAGTCAGCGATGTCATATCCGACACCTGGAATAAGACGTTCAGTCCACGATTCACGGCCTCGCGTTTTGCCCGGTCGATCGCTGCTGGACTCAAATCAGAGCCAACCACCTGATGGCCTAGACCTGCAAGACCGAGCGCCTGAGTCCCAATCCCGCAGGCGCAATCCAGAATCTTCAACGAGCAATCGTGCGTCCTTGCGATGAGCAGAGGATTCAGGATACCGGCCTGCCGCTCAATCGCCTTATCCCAGTCATCGAAGATCAGGTGATAGGAACTCGCCAGCGATTCGTAAAAACCCAGAACTCGCTCTTCCACAGAGACTACCCCCAAGACATACGACGATAAGGTAACAACTTCTTCTACTGCTTTGCCCACACGCTGGCGTTCAGGCACTCGACCACGCCGTCGATGATGGCGCTCAGCCCTGCGGTAAAGCGGTCGGCGTCGGCGATCTGCTTCGCCGTGACCGCGTCGGTGATGTTGATGGCCGCGCCTACAATCTCGAGCGCGGCTGTCTTCTTCTTCTCGCCGCCTCCATCGCCGAAGAGAGCCTCGGTGCCGTGCAGTGCGGCGGGAAGAAACGCCAGCGTGCGTAGAAAGATCTTCAAAAAGTCCATCGTTCGTCTCCTCTTTTGTCGTTATCGCCGAAGGTAGTCAATCGCCAGATGCGCCAGTGTGACTAGCGCGCCGATGGCGGCGGTGAAGCCCTTCACCCGTTGAACGCTCTGTTCATGGCGTTCCACGCGCTCCTCCAGCTGAACCAGTCTCCCGGGCTGACCTATGCCGAGCAATTGATCGATCTGGCTCTTCAATACACGCAGATCACCCAGAACCTGCCCCTCAAAATCTGTCATCGTTTCTCCTCTTCTCCCGTCAGAAGGCGACGGGCAGGTTGGTAAAGACTGCGCTTGAAAATCGCGAGTACACCGGCGGATTCGATCCGTCGTACATGCGCACGTAGTAGCGTTCCACCTGGGCCTCGCGGGGAATCGAAAAGCTTCGCACCGGGCTCCGCAGAACGAGGTCCTGATCGACGCCGGGACCGAAGGCCCAGTCTCGCCGCCGCACCTCGAAGCCTCCCCCGGCAGGCGGATCGATTCCCGCATCCACCTGTAACGCGTCTCCAGTCTCGCTGGTCACCTCCAGCGATTGGAGGTTTGCCAGCACGGCTCCGGGCGCGCTGGCTGCGGTCTCGGGCAAGAGCGCGTCGACGGCCACGGTCTCCGACAGCTTCAGCCCCAGACCCTCGGCCCAGTCGTTGGCGAAGTCGATGCGACAGGTCACCAACTCGGGCCGTGCGTGGCCGTCTTCGACGGTCACCTTGCGGACAATCAGCTTCAGCGTGTCGTCGTCGGAGGTGATCGCGAGGATGTCGCCGGGCCAGATATCGTCGACCGGATTGATCGCCGTGTAGCTGCCGGAGACCGCCGCCGAGCGGCTGGTCGCGAAGCTCAACACGGCCATCGCGGCGTTCTCGCAGTCCTGCGTACTGCGGGCGGGCGGCTTGGTCACGTGGCCCATCCACTGCGCGGCTCCGGGAACGCCGCCTGTCCCTTCCGCGGCCACACTCGCAGGATCGTTCAGCCGCGCCACGGCTCGCCTGCGCCCGCGATATCGCACGGCAATGCGTTCGCCCGCTACGGGGATTCGTCCCGCGAAGAACGTAATCCTTCCCGCTGACGAGACCATGCAGTCCACACCCTCACCCGCTGCGCCGTTCATGCGTGTAACCTGCGTGCCGTCGGGCAGTGTGCTGACGATCCACACCGATCCTGCCTGCGTGATGCGGCAGTAGGCGATGGAGCCGATCAGCTCCACGCTGTTGACCACAGCGAAGTAGCAGCTCGCGGGCGAGCTGGTCACCGGGCCGGAGTAAAGTACCGTCGCAGGCGTGTTCGACGAAGTGCCCTCGTCTACCAGCTCGAAGAGCAGAGACATCGGCGCTGCAACCTCTCCCCCGCCGAAGGCTTTGAGGACTCCATCCGCCATCGCGTACCACGTCTGCAACACGCGTTGGCTCTCCGGACAGTGAAGCCGTATGCGCAGCGTGTAGCTGTGCCCATTGAGCATCGTGAACGGCGTTCCTGCTTCGGCTCCGTCGACGAAGGGGACGAGGAGTGTTGTGCCTCCGCTCTGCCGCACGTTGTATCCGGCGAAGCAGTTCGCGCTCTCGACCGCGCCGTTGTAGAGCCCGCAGACGATGCCTGTGCTGGGAGTGCCGAGCTGCACACCGCCTGCTTCAACGACGAGCGAGCCTCCCAACTCGATCGGGTCGATTGCGGTCAGCGTCGTCTGTCCGTCGAGACCGTTGCCTCCGGTCATCGTCAGTCCCGCAGAGGTCAGCGAGAGGAACGAGCCGGGGTCGGCGACGGTCCATACGCGGGGATTGAGCGTGCCCTGGTTGAAGCTGTCCAGCAGCACCTGTGAAGCGCCTGCACTGGCGGCAGAGCTGGCCAGATGCGTCGGGCGATATGGAGCCTCGGCGAGGTCGAAGATGCTCGTCGTACCATCGCCCTCGAAGCTTTCGGTGATGTACGCCGCCGGTTCGAGATCTCCGCTCAGCGTCACATCGTTGGCCAGCTCGCGCACCGACGCTGTCCTAAGCGCGGCAACATCGAGCGTACCATCGCCATCGCTCAGCACATGCGTTGCTGTTCCTGCCGTCTGCATGCTCACGGCTCCGTTCAGTACGCGGTACGAGGCATACGCCGCATCGGCGATCTCGCCCGCGTTCGCCGACCACGAGGCCGCCTGCGAAGGCGCAAAGACTCCCACGTTGTTTCCATCCGCGATGGCATCGGTCGAGAAGAGCCCCGCATCCACGCGGCTGGTCAGCGTTCGCAGCATCGCTCCACCGGACTGCGCCAGGCCAACACCGCTCAGCGGAGTGCTCTGCTTGTCTAACAGCCACTCATCGCTGAGGGCGCTGAACGCGAGCTGGTGAACCGGTCCGGTCGTCGCCATGCCCGCGTAGAGGCGCTCAGGCTCAGTCGCGAGATAGCCCGTAAACAGCGTCGTGCCCGCGTCCGAGGTGACGACGACCCGCGCGCGCCGTGCAGGCACGGGCAGGTCGAACGCGCTGACATCCAGCATCCCCGTACACCGCGAGGGAGCGTTCAACGTGCGCTCGATCTTCAGGGGACCGTCCATGGAGACGGCGGCGCTGTAGTCGCGCACACCGGCTCCATCGAGATTGTCGATCGTAATCCTCACTGCTGCACCTCCTCGACGTGCGCGAGAGGAGGAAGGCCGCGCATCGCGCGAACTTCATCGACGGTGAGCACGCCTGCCTCGATCAGCGTCTTCTGAATCGCCGCCTCGCTGGCCTCATCGCGTCCCTCCAGCTCGTTGAAGCGGAACTCGAACTCGCGCCAGCCCAGCTTCTTGGCGAAGAGATCGCGTGTGATGTGCTCGGCGAGCAGCTTGGCGACGGGAACGACGGCACTCTGGAAGGCCTCGTCGGCCAGCTCGGCGGCGGTGGAGCGGTTGACGTCGCCCTCCACACCCAGCAGCATCGCTGGAAGATCGAAGGCGTTGGCGATCATGCGGATCAGCATCTCCTGCCACTGAAGACGAAGGTCGGCGTCGGTACCGCCCGCGAAGCGCAGCACCTCGGGCTTCTTCTCGCTGCTCAGCACCGGCACGCGGCCCGTGCCTTCAATCTCATCCTGCCACCAGCGGATCAGCCGGTCGTGCTGCTCGGGCGTCGCCTCGTTGAGCCACAGCGCATACTGCACCACCGAGTTCGAGGCGAGGCGTCCCGCATAACGATGCGCGCTCAGAAACTGGTTCACCGACTCGAAGGCGACCTCCAGCCTTCCCAGCCCGAACGGCGTGTGACTGCGCGGATTCAAACGCACATAGATCAGCTGGTCGTCGCGCAGAGGCACCAGGGCGTTGTCGCCTGATCTTCCTGTTGCCTGCGCATAGCGCGGCTTTGCGGGATCGCCGTTCCATCGGCTGTCGATCTGGATGGTCGCGCCATCGACGGCCCACAGGTGGAAGGGGCGCAGCGGATCTCCTGTGGCCTCCATCTCGACCGCGCCGAAGCCGCCGACGAGAAGATCTTCGAGCACCTGCTCCCACAGCACGCGGAAGCTGTCGGAGGCATTGGGCTCCTCCATGCAGCGACGAAGAATCTGCAGCCGCTCCTGCACGTTTTCGATCTCAGAAGCTTTGTATCCGCGCCGTACGCGTACCTGCCAGTCCATGCTGGCGACCTTGTCTTTGACTACGTTGATGGCGCGTCGCACCACCGGCGTCTCGGCGAACCGACGCAGGTTCGCGGGCGTTGGTTTGGGCAGCGCCTCCTGTCCTGCGCGCGCCCCCTGATACGGAGTCAGGATCGAAGGCAGCATCCTCGTCTTCCTGTCGCCCCTGGTTGCGTCTCCTTCGGCTGCGTCCACACCTGCCAGCCTCTGCCACACGTCCTTGACTACTTCCCGAACTCCCATGCCTCTCACCTCGCTCCTGCGTTGTCGCGCAAAAAAGAAAAAGGCACGGCCACGGGCCATGCCTTCGTTGTCTCTGCCGCTCTCGTTCTCTACACCCTAAGCTCCATCTTCGCAGTCTCTGCCACGCGTGCCAGATCGTTCAAAGTCACCACGCGAATCTGCTCGCGCTCCATTGCTTCTACTCCGAAGCGATAGCGTTCCATCGCCTCGTCTTCCGCGCCGGAGACATCGCGCAGCGGCTCGACCACAGCCGTCAGCTCCAGCCGCGCACTCTCTACGCGCTGCACGCCTTCGCGAAGCTGCGCCGACGACCAGGCCAGTCCCTTCGCTCCTTCGACATCTCCTTCGAGCGATACCGCCTGAAACATCCGGATCATCCCGCCTTCGGTGGCGTCGTTAGGAACAGCGCGGTATCCGCAGTCGATCTTCATGGGATCACCCGGTCGCGTGTACAGCGAGGCTGCGACCCGCTTCCGCATCAGACCCCACACACCGGCGCGCTCGAACTGGTTGCGCATCGCTCCTGCAATGGCAGCTCGTCCTGTCTTCTTCCTCTCCTGCTTCACCTTCAGCGGCTCGACGTACATCCGCATCAGCTGCTCCAGCTCGGCGGCCATGTTCTCCGCCAGCGATGCCCGCGCCTCCGTAATCTGCACGGAGTTCGAGAGCGTGTCCTGAAGCAGCGAGAGCACCGGCTTGGTGTCCGTCGCGCTCAGGCGCAGCCGCTCTGCGATCTCGCTCTCGAGCGACTCCAGCAGACCGACGTCCGCATCTGCGTCCATGCAGCGCACGCGGCTCCAGTCGCGGGTAAAGCGCACCACCGCTCCGGCGTCGCGGCCCGCCTCGCGCAGCAGAACCCCGATGTTGGTGAACTCGCCCTTCACCACATCCGGCACATACCGGATGAGGAAGAACTCGCATTTAACCCGCTCAGGCAAAGACCCTCCATGACGCTTTACTACATTACAAATCTTCCCGCACTACTCGCCTCGGCGAACTGCCGGGGCACAATCACCTTCGTAACTTTGTCCCACATCGGGAACGGATTGCGGTCCGAGTCGCGGAACGACGCGATCAGCTCGCGAACACGCGAGCGCCGCAGAAGCATCTGCTCCATCAGGCGTTCGAGCACCGTGATATCGCCTCCGTACCACTCCGGCGGAACCTGCTCCGCGATTGTCCAGACGGTATCGGCCTCCATCGTCTCCACCTTGCTCAGCCAGGGCTCGAAGCTCTGCCATCCGGTCACGCCCGCGTAGACGCGGTTGCGCTGGTAGACGCCCCGCAGAGGCGAGTCGGGAAAGTTCCACCCGCCCGCGTTGAAGCAGAACCCCTGGTCGATAAAGGTCGCGCGATACCTGCGCTCGCGCGGCCTGCGCTCGAAGACCGCCTGGCGGCCGTTGCAGTTGCCTGCCCACTTGTCGATCACCAGCATTCCTGCAAACTCGCGCAGGTTTCTCACCTCGTCGAGCTGCGGATCGGGGAGATAATCCACGACCTGCCCCGGCATCAGACCACCGACGAACTGCGAGCCGAACTGGAGCCCCGGCATATATCGCTCGCGCTGTCCCCGGGGAAGCTCGACCATCATGTCGAGCGTGTTCGAGACCAGCCAGTCTGTTACCTCGACGACGTCGCACACCGGCACCGTCAGACCGGCGGCCGCGGCCAGGCGCGTCGCGAGGAACTCATTGGCGAGCACGCGGCGATGCTGCGGGTTGTTCTGAAACTTCACCACCCATAGCCTGCTGTCGGAGCCCAGCATCAGCTGGCTCTGCGCGCCCCCTCGCATCCGACGAATCGCCTGCACCGCCAGTACCGCCAAAGTCTCTCCTTGTGCATCAGCAGGATACTAGGTGTATCGCAGATACGCTTGTGGACAGCGAGCCCGGGTACGACGTCCGGGTGCCCCATCCTTCGTGCAACGAAGGGTGGGAGTAGGTGCTCGCACCACTGTATCTCTCAGTCTGAGGGGATAAAGTGTTCATCCCACCCTTCCCGACGATGAGGCTGTCGGGAAGGATGGGGCACCCGAACGACAGTGACCGTATAGACCGCTCGAATCAGCTTCGCGTCAGCATCTCCGCCCGCACGGAGTGGGCGACCGCCATCGCCATCAGGCAATCGTCATGCGCTCCGTTGGCCGCGCCGGTGCGTCCGTTCGGCATGTTGACGAAGGTCCTGCACTCCTCCAGCAGCCGCCTGCTCGCAAACATCCACGGTGACTCCACCAGAAGCGCACCCAGCCGCCCGATCATCTGCGGCTTGTTTCCCGCCGTGGTCAGCCAGCCGGCCAGTCCCTCCATCTCGTACACGTTGGCGTAGCGATGCACGCCGTCGAGATACGCAAGCACACCAGCGCCGTGATTGTTGCGCTCCACGGCGATCTTTGCGTTGCCGTACTCGCGTGCCAGCTCGACGGCGATGCGTGCCAGCTCCAGCGGACCTATCCGCTGCTGCAGCTCCGCGCACTGCAGACCTGTCGCCATCTCGATGATCTGAATCGCCGCGAAGTCTCCCTCGGAGCCTCCGCCCGCAGTATCGACCGCGACCAGATAGCGCTTGCCCGGCAGTGGAGGAAGCCATATCTGTAACGCTCCTCCGCGCCTCGTCTCGATGGGAGAAGGCACAGCCTCGATCCGTCTTTCGACAGCGGCAACGTCGAAGCAGCACTCGCCGGTGGCGCGAAAGCAGGTTACGGCGTCCTCGGCGAACTCCTGCGACCGCAGAGACTGGTAGCTGGCCTCGAGTCCGCGCCGGAAGCCGATCTGTTGCGCCGTCAGCCCATGCGCCAGAACCAGCGCCCTCTCTTCCGAGGTGATGTTTGTAACCGATTCGGATACATATTCCTTCTCCATCCACCAGGGAAAGAAGTGCTGCACTGTTCCGTTCGCGCTCGCGCGGTTCCACTCCCCGTAGAAGCAGCCATACGCTCCGTTCGGTGTGGATTCGATGACCATCTCGCCTGTGGGCGAGAGTGCTGCCCGCAGCCCGGCCAGGGTCTCCTGCGCATCACCGGGCCATCGGCTCACCTCGCTCAGGTGAAGATTCTGGATCGAGAGGCCACGTCCCGCGCCTTCGTCTCCCGCACTCAGGATGCGGAACTCGCTGTCCAGCTGGGGAAAGCTCATGTGGCCCAGTGTGGAGCGTCCGCGTCGCAGAGGTCCCTCGCGTGCCTCGTCGGGAAGCTGCTCCCAAAACCGCTGCACCATGCGGAAGATTCCTTCGGCGGCCTCGCGTGTCTGCGCGACCTGCACGGTCAGTGTGCCTCCTGTCGTAATCGTCTTCAGGAACAGCCTTGCCGCGACCCAGGTTGTGATTCCCATCTGCCGGGCCTTCAGCACGATGTTCCATCTGCCGCGCTTCTGCTCAAAGGCGCGTTGAACAGCGTTGGCGGCCAGCGGTCTTATCCTGCCGTTCCGATCGCGCACTTTCAGATGACGTTCAACTGCATCGATCATGTTCTCCGGGTTCGAGTCGATCTCCCTGCCCAGACTTAACAATCCATCTTTGTCCCATATCATTCCTGCCTGCCATTTCTTCTTTTGTCCTCTTCCTCAGTCGAAGGCCGATACAACAGATGCGGGAGAGGACGATCCGCTGTCCTCATCCCGCACTGTCTCTGTTACATCTCCCAGTGGCAGCCGCTCACCGTCTTCGGGTTCGGAACATCCCGCAGTGTAAGCGAGCTATTGGCGGGTACAGTTACCGCAGTTCCGAACGGCAGACCGTTGATCAACTGGCTGCTGTTCAACGGCGACACTGTCACCGCAAAGGCGCTCTGCGGATTGACGATCCGGTACACTGCTCCGCTCTGTCCCGTGCAGTCAGGCAGAGTGACGGTTCCCGCAGCGGTGATTCCGCTGAGCGAGATGGTTCCGTCTCCGGCTGCCATCGAGTAAGGAAGGCTGGCGACGTTGTTCGGGTTGTTGTCGTTGTATCCGAAGTAGTAGTTGAGAGCGTTGCTGGCCTCGGCGGCGAGGATGTCCTGCCCCGGTGTCTTGGGATGGGTTCCATCCGTGTTGAAGTACGTGGTGTTGGCGTAGGCTCCGTCCGCACCCAGGTTTGGATTCGCGGCGAAGTCCACGACTCCATCCGCTCCGATCGTCTTGTACTGAGCAAGGATCAGGGCGTCGTAGCTGTCTTTGACCGAATCGTATCCTCCAGTCCGCGAGAGCATCGTTCCAACGAACACCTTGCATCCGGCCTGCTTCAGAATCCCAACTTCACCGCCCAGATGCTGGAAGGCAACGGCGGGCGTAAGGTTTCCTGTGCCGACCTCGGCGAAGCTGTTGGTCCCGAGGAACACGATAGCCACGGAGGGACCGGCCACACTGCTGCATCGCAGGGCGACACGGTTCGGCTCGGAGGCTGTGATGTCCTCGATGCTCGCCCCTACGACGCCCCAGTTGGTGACCTGCCACGCTGGCTGATTGGTCAGGGCCAGCTTCGACGGCCAGCCGTAAGAGGCCGAGCTGTTGTAGACGCCATAGGTGATGGAGTCACCGACGGCGTGCAGCTGAGGTGTCGACAAGAGAGTCGGCTGCGGAGAGACGGCGACGCCTCTGGACGCGATCTCCTGTTGTATCGCCCAGGATGCATCCGCGATCTGCGACGACGTAAGCTGCGAGTTGTAAGCCAGGAACCTGTAGAAGGTACCGTTGAGACCCGAGGTGTTGAAGGGCGAGACCAGACTGGTTCCCAGGAACAGATTGCCACTGGTCTGCACGCCCGACGATGCTCCCTGCGAGATGTAAGAGCCCACCTCCACACCATCAAGGTAGAAGTGATCGACTGAGCTTCCCGCTACTCCCAGCGTGACGGCGAGTACATGGAAGCCGGAGTACGGCGTGTATGTGCTGGAACGCGTTGCTCCGTTTGCGTAGTTTCTAAACGACCACGCATTGGAGTAGTGAGGGTCGTTGGTTGGCCCGGAGGCGACGTTCATCAGGTTGTAGCCGGTCGTTCCCAGTGAGCTCGAGATGAGGACGGGCTGAGTTCCCGGCAGCAGCGACACAGTGGTCAAAGGATTGGTGTAGACCCCCATGATGAACGTCCGCGAGTTGTTCAGCGCAGCCGGTAGCTTCAGCTGCGAAGGGCTGCCCTGCACGGTGAAGGCGAGTCCTCCCTTCGGAGCCCATGAAGGAGCGTTGGCTCCTGTGCCGAATGTAGCGTCGTTGCCGTTGCCGCTGGTATCGGTTGCCGTAGTGCCGGTGCCTTCCTTGAAGCTGTAGTCGGCAATCGCTCCCGTTGGCAGAACAGATCCGGACGACCCGCCCGATCCTCCTGCGGGAACTGCCCAGGTACCGTCTTCACGCAGAAAGCGTGTGCTGCCTGCGGTCGCGCCCGGGTCGGGGACGACACCCTGCGCGTGTGTTGTTCCTGAGGCCTTGAAGACCGGAAGCTGCGAGGCGCCGATGGCTCCGTTCAACGTGGTTGCATTGACGGTGCTCGCGTTGATGGTGCCTGCGGAGAATCCCTGCGGAGTGAAGCTGTAAGCTGTTCCGCGCAGACTCAGATTGAGCGCACTGGTCGAAGGCACGAAGCCGACAACATCCGTCCCGACCGAAGAGTCGAGCTCGAAGATGTTGTAGGCCGAGTTCCACTTGCCGCAGCCGTGCGAGTTGCAGTGAATGGTGAAGACGCTCTGCTCTCCTGCATCGGCCACCATCATGCGTTGCCAGACACCCTTGGTGACCAGGGCAGCATCGGGTGCGGAGTGCGTTCCTCCGTTGCCGAAATAGTTTGCAGCAGGTGCGGCGTTCGTTATGGTCCAGCCCTGCAGCCCCGGGCCATTGTTTCCGTCGTACTGAATGCCGGCTATCTGCGACGATGTGGGTCTGGGGACCGTCTGGCCAACGTACTCTACGTCGACGCTGACTTTTTCCTGGTAGTAGTGCGGCTCTTCCACGGTGTCGTTTGCGGCCCATGCTACGGTGTTGGGCGCAAGCGTCATCTGTCCATCGACAAGCCTGGTGGAAGGATTCATAACGCTCAGCACCTCAGCCATCGGGTAGAGCGCATAACCGCCCGTGAGCAGAGAGAGCGTTCCTCCGGAGCTTGTGCTGTCGGCGCCGGTTTGTGTGTAGGTCAGCCTGTTCGCTGCCAGGGTGGTCACGACGAAGCTTCCGTTGTAGCTCGTGTCGGAGACTCCGGCGACGGTCAATGTCAATCCGTTGAGGTCTCGTGGAAAGTTACCGGCCGTGGTCAGAGTGACGGTGTTCGCGCTTCGAACCACAGAGGTGATAGAAAGCGAGAGGTTAAGAAACGCCGAGGTCGCTCCTGCGACTCCGATGACTGCGGTGGATCCTCCCGCGTAATAAAGTCCCGTTGCGGAGTAAGACCCGATTACAGGAAACACCTGCCGGATGCCGTTGGCGGTATCGACAGTCTGCTCCAGGCCGTAGCCGCACAGGCCTCCGATTGCGACGGTTGCGCGGGCAGCGTGGGCGCGGTTGAACGTGAACTGCATGTGAGTTCCGTCGACGACGGTATAGTTGACCGACTCGAAGTTCTCGACATGATTGACGTCAGCTGTGGGATCGGCCACGCAGGCCACTCCACTCTGCGCGGGCGCGGCCGCCGTGTTAGCTGAAAATCCGCTGGGCAGCCCCGTCGTGTTGATCGCTACGGCCACAGTTCCAGGAGCAACGTCGTTTGCCTGCGACGGCACCGACTGCGAGATCTGAAAGAACGTGCTTACAGGAAAGCTGGTTCCAGTGAAGGCCGCTGAAGCGTTGGGGCCGGAAGAGCCGACTCCACTAAGCGTGCCGGTCTTCAGAACCTTGGCAGAATTTGTGTCGATGAGATATCGTCCGTCGCCCTGCGTTCCTCCATTTGTAAGTGAACCGATCACAATAGAGGTAGATCCCGTGGAGCAGCCTGAAGAGCAGGTCCCGGTGAAGACGCGAGTGTCTTCGTGGACCTGGATATCGTACGGATGCGCTCCTTCGTCTGCGTTGTCGCGGAAGCCACCGGAGGTGTGAATGAGCTGCGCACCAATGAGACAGTCGCCCACGCCGAAGCAGCTGGTGTCCATGGGGGCGAGACCGTGCTGACCCTGCGTGTTGTAAGTGCCCTTCAACGTCAGGGCGCTGTAGCCGGTCTTGAAGTAAGGGACCTTGGTATCGATGTTCTCCGGATAATGGTTGGATCCTCCCGCCAGTCCAACGTGCTCGATCTGAAGGCCGACCGAGGAGGGAGACTGCGAGCGTGTCGCCTGATTGATTGCGGCGCTGCTGCGGGTCGCAGTAACGCTGATCATCTGTCCTGCCTCGATTCCCGGCTGCATGACGTTCTCGGGGTTCAGGTAGCTGTCCCTGCGCTGGCCCCCGCGAGCGTCTTCCACATGGGTACCGTCGCTCCACTGCGAAGGAACGTAAATCTCAGCCGAAGCGTAGTTCTCCTCCGCCTTCACCTCGCAGCCGCTCGTGCAGTCAGAGCTTGTGACGGCATTTGCGATTCCGTTGTTTCCGCGTCCGTCCAGATACTGGCTTGCGTACTGCACGCCGTTCAGACGATTCACCTCAAGCTGCGTTCCATCGGGTTGCGCTACGGTCTGGGTCGTCGGAGGCAGCGTCGATACCTTCTGCGAGATTCCACTGGCAAGAGCTGTAATGTTCGTATCGATGTAGTTCTTGTCCGCGGCCTGCGTCGGAGTTACAGGGTCGCCGGGAAGAACGAGGGGACCGGTCATCGTGTCGCCGGTCTTCAGCACGTAGGATCCCGACGAACCTGTTGGATCTCCCGCGAGCGCGTTCGCAATCGCGGTATCCACATAGCTCTTGCTCACGGTCCGCATCGCCACGGAGGTCGGCAGCACGGTGCTGCGAATGGCGCTGATGTGCACGGGCGACTGACTTGCTGGCACAACCCAGTACTCGCGATTCGTGTTGCCATCGTCAAGGTGATAGACGACGGTGTAGTAGGTTCCGATGGGGATTGCGCCCGCGTTGGGAGCAAGCTGCACGGTCAATACGCCTCCAGAGGAGAGCGCGACTGAGGTACTTCCGCTCGGTACAGCCTGACCGGTCCCCGTAGTGAAGGCGGACCAGCTGATGAGAACGGTCCCGCTCGCGGGAGTACCGTCCGCGCGGTAGATCGTATCTGTAACCTGTGTCGTTACAACCTGAGCCAGTACAGCCGCGGTAAACAACACAAGTACTCCGGGAACGGCCAGCAGGATTGCTGCCAGCCTTCTTCCTCCTTGCCTCAAACTCATCTGTGGACTCTCTTTCTTTATTCCCACGGTTTACTTCTTCGCCTGTATGTCAGGCAGGCAGGTAACTGCGAAAACACAAGACTTTTTCGCCATCGCTTACGTCGACGACAGGCAGAGCACGGAAGGCTCCGGCCAGCCTGATTCGTTCGAACGGAGCGACAATCGTCTCCGCGGCCTCGGCTGCTCCCTGCATGGTCTGCAGTCGCGGATAGTGATAGATCACGCGGTCGCCCTGTTCGCCCTGCACGACGAATAGTCCCGACCACTCCTGAAAGAAGCTGCCGCCTTCGCGGTCTACAAAACCGATCATGCGGCTGACTCTCATGCCCTGTGTAGGAGCTCCCGCCAACAGTGGCGCTTCAAGCTGCAACGCACCATTCGCGATGCCGGAGACACGGCCCACGTTCAACGAGATCCGGCGGATGTAGTTCACATCGCCGCCGCCCACGCTGTTACTGCGTAGATAAGCCCCGCTCACACCGCTACCGACGTAGCCGGTCTGTCCGGTGTAATCCACGTCGACTGAGACGAGATCGCCTGCGGAGAAGCCGGAAGCAGCAGAGCCTATCTGTAACAACGACGCGGTAGATCCGCTCAGCAACGAGACCGGGGCCGCTGCTGTTCCTCCGCTGCCGTTTGGCGTTGCACCGATCGCGGTTGCAAGCAGGTTCATCTGCTGCGACCCACATGCCAGCGCCATCTGCAGCTTTCCCCATGTGTTGAACTCGATCCCGACCGTCGCCTCGACATCGGTTCTGACCTGGTTAGAGACGAGTGCGGGAGCTCCTGTTCGCAGAGCGGTTATCCCGCTTTTGGATCCGTCGCCGCTGCTTCGATGGAAGCTCCGGCACCAGCCGAGATCGATCCACGGAGAGGGCGGAGAATCCAGAACGAATCGGCCGCTCTGCGCCGCATCGAAGATGGTCGGCGTTCCCATGGCTCTGTTGACGGGCGCGAAGTATGCACGCACACGCCGAGCTACCGGAGCAACCATAGCTGCGAGCTCGCTCATCGCTCACCCGCTTCCTGGTAGCTGAACACATCCACGGTTGCTACCCGCTCCAGCTGCTCTCCGTTTGCGGTGAGAGCGCCGAAGGCGATGTCTCCCCAGAAGAGATTAGTCTGCATCGGCGTTGGTCCGGAGGCGTCTGCATAGTTCACCTTTACGGCGTTCTGGGGAGTTGTATTGATCGCCGCCGCCAACTCCGCATCCATCACACCCAGCAGTCTTCCGCGATCCATGCCCCCGTTGCCCGCATTTCCTGCTGTCGCATAGTGAAACTCACAACGCATCGTTACCAGTGGCATTGCATCGTTGCCAACGGCAGAGAACTCCGTCCATCTCAGACGAAACGCATCCGGCGGCTGTTGATCGACGGCAAGCTCGTTCTCTTCCACCAGAACGCCGGGCCGCAGCAGACCGCGCAACAGCACGGTGCGCGCCGGATTCAACGATGCAATGCGATCACGCACGGTGATGTAGAACGTGTCCTTCGCATGTTGCATATATGTAACCCTTTCTGTATCAGAAGGTATTCAGCGCGAGCTATGCGGCATCTGTGAGCGCTTCGCGCAGTGTCAGGCGATGCGCATAGACGATTCCCCCCGCAATCATCTCGGTTGTGCCCGCGATGGTGAGCAGAGCGTCGTCGACCAGAACACCGAAGGCGGACGTGAATAACGCGTGCGCAGAGTCGAAGTTCTGCGACTCGGTGAGTCTCTCCACCGCTGTTGCTGCGACGATGAGCTCGCGACGATTCGCCTTTCCCTCCGCGGTTTTAGCCGCCGCAGTTCGAAAGGCAACTGGCGCCAGCTCGATGTCTTGAAACTGCGGTACAGCAAGCCCGAGCTGCTCGGCGGGATCTCCCGGAGTCGCAGGGGCCGGTATGCGCAGCTTTACGGAGCGGGCTCCGGCTCCATAAAGCAGAGCCTCTGCCGTGCGGCGAAGCGCTGCCGCACTTCTTGTGTCTGTCATGCGATCACCCAAGCCTCTCCGCGACGTAGGGCCGCAACAGGATTCGTACCTGTTCGTCGATCAGAGAGCCGCTGAAGTACTCCATCTGCATGGTGTCGATACGGCTGCTCTTTACGTTGATCGCCGGCATCACCTGCACATTCTTGATGATCTGTGCGCAGGCGACCTTCACCGCCGGTGTAATGGCGGCCAGGCCGGAGTTATAGGTCACTTCGACCTCGTTGTAGTCCAGCCCCATGAAGTTCTGCGGAAACGTCAGCTCCGCCGTGGCGAGATTTACATCCACGCTGGCCGGGTCAAGTGTGCTCCAGCTGCCCGGCATACCGAATGCAAAGGCGACCTCTTCGCGGAAGAGATCCACGGTCTCGCCTCGACGCGGCCTTGCGAAACGAACCCTCACCTGCGTCAGGGGCGAGTCCGCAAGCGGACGATAGCTCAGCCGAACAGTCTGCGCGCCCCGCGTCAGACGCATGCGCTCGACGTATTGCGTAATCAGCAGGCTGGGCCGCCTGCAGTGAGCGTCGATCAGTGCAGATGCGGTTGTCACCAGGTCATCACCGGTCTCGGCATCGAGACCGTACTCTACATACTCCGCAGGTGTCAGATAACCCACAGTGTTAACCTCCCCTCATAAAAAGAAACAGGGACCAGCACAAATTGCCGGTCCCTGCGCCAAACGCGTGCGCCGGCAGTTTCTCCCGCGCGCGCTTCCAAGGTTTAGCGATCCACGAGCACCTGGCAGTGAGCGTAGTTGGCGGCCTTGACGACGAGTCCGCCGAACTTCACCACTACGTACTGCGAGGCCAGTGAGCCGGGAACGCCGAGCTGGAAGATGCGGGGATTCGGATCGCCCAGCCAGTGGTACTCGATCAGGTCTTCGGTGACGATGTAGGCGGGCAGCACGGCCGAGCCGGAGCCGGGAGTGCCGGTGTAGCTCAGTGTCCACTCCGGGATCAGCGGAAGATCGCCGGCCTGCGTCGAGAGCGTCTTGACGGTGACGCCAGCGTCGATCTCCTTGCTGCTGAGAACGACGTTGAACTCCTGCTTCATCTCGCGGTCGATCAGATCGAGCAGCACAGGATTGGCATAGATGGCCGTGGGACGAACTCCATAGGAGGTGTTCGAGAGCATCTTCGCGACAGTCGATTTAAGAGCGTCGACGATGCTGTCGGACGAGGCGACGGTCACGCTGTTGCCGCCTGCGGAGATCTGCGTGGCCGCACCGAAGTATTGCGTCGTGGTCGGCGTGCTGAGGCTGGTGTCGGTGCCGTTCCACAACGCAAGATCGTGCGTGCGAAGAACACCGTCGACGGTGTCGGTGAGATCCTTGGCCTGCAGGTAGGCGAACTGACTCTGCTGCTGGCCCAGCTCGAGATCGAATAGGTTGTAGTTGATCTGCGCCACCAGCGCCTTCAGAGGCACACTGCGCTCGACGCGTGTGGGGGTTACGAGCGGAGCTACGATATTGCGCGGATCGACGAAGCCGGAGGTTGCCGCGGGCGACGGAATCGCGGTCTCCTCGAAGTAGCGCGATGGATGGCCCGTTGCGGGCACCTGCTTGATGCGGCGTCCAAAGATGCCACGGCGGCGCACCAGATCGGTGATCTCGGTCTGGTAGGCGGGGACTTCGATCGCTCCCGGTCCCATGAAGTCTGCGGCTGCGTAAATCTCGGTAAACTTCGCGTTCATCATCTTCCCTTTCAAAAAGAGAGAGGCACGGCTAACCATGAGCCGTGCCTCTGAGTTGTGTTGCATCCGTTCTGCCGTTGCGTTGGTGCGGGACTGCTAGACCAGCATGCCCGACCGTATCAGCTGCGCCTTGACCGCGATCCTCTGTTCGATGCTCAGGCTTCCCAGAGCTGTATCGAGCGCCCCGGCGTCGACCGAATCGATCGTGACGCCCTGCTTGGCCAACAGAGTCGCCATTCCGGCAGGAAGTGTCTTGCGTCCATTTGTAACTTCCTCAGGAACATTCGTGGCTTCGAGCTGCGCGATCTTCGCTTCGGCAGCAGCAAGGCGATCTTCCAGTGCGGCTTCGACGGTCGCCGAGATACGGCCCACGGTCGTCTCCGTCTCTCTCTGGCGCTCTGCGAGCCGCTCCATCGCCTGCTCCAGCAGGGCCGCTGCGGCTGCAAGCCGTTCGACGGTCGTCTCCAGGCCAATGTTCACTTCTGTCTGCATCTCCATCTGCGTTTCTCTCCTCGCTTTCGTTTCGTCCACCGCTAAGCCGCTGCCGGAACCTGAGCCTGCTGCACATTCAGAATGGCGACCACTGCCGAGACGATGCTGGCAATGTAGCCGGAGTCCGCCTGTACGCCAGCCTTTGCAAGCAGGGCTGTTACGCTCTGCTCGGTAAGCAGCATTACCTCGCCCAGCTTGTCTGCGCCGGTGCCGCTCTGCATTCCGCTGGCCGCGTACTTCTGCTCGACCAGCAGCACGGCGTTCTGAATCAGCGTTGTGGCATCGATTACTTCATTCGCGATAGGAGCAGCAGCCGGAAACAACAGCGCTATCAGCTTTTCCACCGGAACGGCGTATGTCAAAGCCCACTTCAGTCCCTTCTCGAAGCCCTTGCCCACCGCTTCGAGTACACCGATAAAGCTCATCGTGTCTCTCCTTTGGTAACTTGTGATTGCTTCTCCGCTATACGGCGACAGCGGCTCTTCGCGGCAGTGCTGCCTGCCGTCTTACGCGGAAGCTTGTGCTGCGATAGGCAGCCTTGTCGCGCAGCAGGATTGCCGCACCGGTGAAGGTCGCGCGGGTCAGGGTCCAGATGGAGGCGCGCATGTCGGCGACGTGCGCATCGGCGAGCTCATAGCTCATCCCCATTGGCCCGGAGGAGTGAATCTTCTCCTCCATCTCCGGAAAGTCGCGCGCGAAGAGATAACCGGCCACCATCAGGCGATTGCCTTCTAGCTCTGCCGCGGTGATGATGCCGCACTTCTGCCGGGCATCGTGACCGTCCCATCCCGCCTTGTAGTCGACGGCCATGCCCAGCAGGCTGGGAAGCGCGGCCTCGGCGGCGGCGTGAGTGAGGATCACCCTGTGTCCTCGCGCTCCGTTGGGAGCTTTGTCGCTCGCCACATCGACCAGCGTCAGAACGCCTTCGAAGGGCAACCGATTCGGGTGTCCGTGTACGACGGGAAACTCAACCGCCATCGCCCGAAGCTCCATCGCGGACGTACTGCGCGTCGCACTTGCCGCACGCCGGTGTTGTCGCGCTGTTTCTGTCATGCGCTCTGCCATTCCCTCTCCTTCCGCCTGCTTAATGCAAAACGGGAGAGCACCCATCAGGGGCTCTCCCGTCTCATGTCTCGATTACCTTTCCAGAATAGCAAGTTGCATGAAACTGATCGGCAACTTGGAGGACAGAGATAAGTGCAATCAGCAAAACAAGTTAGTGGCTATGGTTGGATTTCCACCTCTTGACAGGCCACGAGGGGCTCAAGAAGTCTGCGTTGAAGAAAGAGCATGGTCAGCACATCGAGCGCGTGTTCATAACGACGAACCAGAGTCCGAACAGGAAGATTCACCATCCCCGCAGTCTCGCCCTGTGTGTACTCCTGCAGCGCGATCTTGGTAATCAGGAAGTTCTCTTCCTCGTCCAGCATCTTCAGGCAGCGTTCGACGTCGTGAACGAAGATGACCACGTCATCGAAGCACTGCACGCGATATTGCGTGACCCTTCCTCGAAACATCTCGCGTCCAAGCAGAGAGGGAGCGCGTCCCGACTCCATGGACAACTTCATATATCGGCGTAACAGTCCCTCGGTGTACTTCCGGTAGAAGGCCATCTCCGGGGGAACCCTGGTTTCGTTTTTCTTCTTCGGTGTCGGAGCTCTCTTCTCCTGAGCCATCGCCCAAAGGGCCGGCAAAACGACAACGGCTGCATTCATTGCGCACCTCCTGCTGCCTGCATGGTTCCATTGCAGCGCGAGGACCTGGCCACACGCGGCTTGCGGCCGCCGGGACGCTTGCCACGGGGAGCAGGAAACTCGGCGAGACGGGCGGCACAGGGCCGACAATAGATGCCATCCACGGTCGTTCTGCGAAGCCACAAAGCTCCACAGCCTTCACATACTTTCAGATCCAGTCGCAGGTACTTCATGTAAGTCCTTTCAAAGCGTACGTCGCCCCTGACGGGCCTTCGTGTTTTCAACGGTCGAAGTGGCTCGCTCAGGCTGCTGGGGAGGGCTTATGCCTGGTGGTGAGAGTTTCTATCGCATTAGTGCAGGCGCAAACACTCGGTTTTCAGTTTTTTATGCAACCAGTGACCTTGGGTTAAATTCGACGCCACCTTCCCTGCAGGCGGAGACAGAGACAGAACTGCCCGTACTCCGAAAGATTCGGAGTGCAAACGTTCCATCCTCTCTCCTTGTGAAGGGAAAGTCTCAAGGTTATAGCTTTTGACAAAGTTTATGTCAACAGCATTTTTCTGTGTGGCAACCCCAGACCTAAACACGCATTCTAACGAGTAAGTTAGCGCGGATTGTCATTGCATAAAGTTATGTTTTCGCCTAATCTTCGTCTTGCGTAATGATATCAGCTCTCGGCAGAAACTCATAAGAGACATGAATTTTCAGGATCTTCACGAACTCGTTCGCCTGGAGCTTCTTCGCCGCATCGAACGCGGCGTACTTACCAGAAGCCGTTTGGCCCAGCAGGTTGGATTTCAACAGGCCCACATCTCGAATTTCTTAAATCGCAAACGGGCTCTCTCGCTGGAGGGTCTGGACCGGGTACTGGCGGCGCAGGATCTCAAGGTCGAGCAGATTCTTCCGCTGGAGGTGGCCGCAGGAATCGAGGCCGCTGCCGGACCGCAGGAGTTCGATGCGGTGGAAGAGGTTCCGATTGTCTCGCCCTCCTCGGCGATGGACGATGTCTCGATTGCACCCGCGGCGACGATCGAGACGATTCCTGTCCTGTCGTCGAGGCTGTATGAGAATCGAGCGCGGCCAACGTCACGGCGTGTCCAATGGCAGCGCTTTCTGGCGGTCCGGACGGACGCGCATCAGGCAGCGGCGATGGCTCCCCTGCTGCCTGCGGGTTCGATTGCGGTGCTGGACCGGCATTACAACTCGCTTGCGCCGTATCGGGCTAATCAGGCCAGCATCTATGCGGTGAGGTCAGGCCCGATGCTTCTGCTTCGCCATGTCGACTTCGACGAGCGCCATCTCATCCTTAAGCCTTACGAGCGTGACTTTCCGGTGCAACTGCTTCCGCTGGTTGCGAACGAGTCGCCGGGAGACTACATCGTCGGCAGGGTCTGCATGGTTCTTTCGGAGCTGTGACGAAACCGTTAAGCCTGAGCGACAAACTGCAATCACGCCTTCAGGCTTGGTAAACTTAGACAATGCTCGGAAAGCTTTACGCGAAGTGGATGTACGCCTGGGAGACGGCGTTGACCACACGCGATACCAATCGCATTGTCAGGCCGCTTGAGTGGGGAGAGGACTGGCTGAGCGACTTTATTCGGATCAGCGAGTTCCCCGGTGCCTCCGAGTTCGAACGCATGGTCTGGCTGAACGAGGCTATCGTTCAACAGGCGGATACGTTCTTCGGTTATCAGGTTCCGACCGACTTCCGGCTCGAACACCGCCATCCTCAGCTCTTTCCGACCAATGTGCGGCCGGAGACTCTGGAGCAGGCTGCGGAGTTGAAGCGCCAGGCCGATTCGGGAGAGGCTTCGACGGCGGAGTTTCTGCGGTTTACCTCGCCGGTGCGCACGCGGTATCCGGAGAACGACATCGTCAATGCGCGATGGTATCCGGCTCCTGCGGAGAAGCAGGAGGGTAAGCCGAAGCAGGCCATGATCGTGATGCCGCAGTGGAATGCGGACGCCTTCAGCCACAACGCGCTGTGCACGCTGTTCAATCGTTTTGGAATTTCTGCGCTGCGGCTTTCGAAGCCTTATCACGATATTCGCAGGCCCGCGGAGCTGGAGCGCTCGGACTACGCGGTGAGCTCAAACATCGGCCGCACGATTGCGGCCTGCAGGCAGGCGGTCGTCGATATCCGCAGCTGCATCGACTGGCTGGAGCAGCAGGGCTACGAGCAGTTCGGCGTGCTGGGGACGAGCCTGGGAAGCTGCTATGCCTTTATCGCCGCGGCGTTCGATCCACGCCTGCGCGTCTGCGCCTTCAATCACGCGTCGACGTGGTTTGGAGATGTGGTGTGGACGGGGCAGAGCACGCGCCATATTCGTGCATCGTTCGAGCAGCAGGGACTGACGCAGGAGGATGTGCGAAAGATCATGACCTCGGTCAGTCCCATGTCGTACATGGATCGATTCGCGGCACACTCCAAACGCGTGCTGGTGGTGCATGCGACCTACGACCTGACCTTCCTGCAGGAGTTTTCGCTTGACGTGCTTAAGAACTTCGACCGGCTTGGGATCGACTATGTTTCGAAGGTGCTGCCCTGTGGTCATTACACGACGGGCGAGACCCCGTACAAGTACATGGATGGATGGTATCTGGGGTCGTTTGTGTATGGGGCCTTTCGCCGACTGGCGACCGGTCAGGCGGAGTCCAGCAGACCGCTTGAGAGCCAGTTGACTCGCTGAGTATCGAACGATTGCAAATACAGGGATTCTTCGGCTTCGCCTCAGAATGACGATCCGAATCAGAGGGCCGCTAGTCTTGAGGCAGGTGGCTTAGCTTCGTCGCGTCCTTCGTGTGCTTTGGCGAGCAGCGCCATCGTACGTGCGATCGGCAGCCCCATCACATTGAAGAAGCAGCCTTCGATGCGCGGAATCCAGCGGGCCGCATAGCCTTGAATTCCGTACGCGCCTGCCTTGTCCATCGGCTCACCGCTGGCGATGTAGTGGGTGAGCTCCTCTTCGTCGATCAGATCGAAGAAGACCTGGGTGATCTCGACCTCGCTGACGAGGCCGCGATGCGAGACTGCGGCGATTCCGGTAAGGACCTGATGGGTGCGTCCGGCAAGCATCGTAAGCATGCGGCGCGCGTCCGCCTGATCGATTGGCTTACCGAGGATAGTTCCGTCGCAGACAACGGTGGTGTCGGCTCCGAGGACGACGAGAGGATCGTCGGGTTTGTCGTCCGACTTACGACGCTCCCACACGGCCTGCGCTTTTTCGAGCGCGAGCCTCTGCACATAGGTCGCCGGAGCTTCACCGGGCTGAATGCGTTCGTCGATATCGGCGGCCTCGACGACGAAGTCGAAGCCGGCAAGCTGAAGAAGTTGACTACGGCGAGGCGAGGAGGAAGCGAGGATCAGCATGGACGATCTTATTTCTCCCCCAGCTTTGCGACCGTGATGTGTGCCTGCATAACGTGCGTGGACTTCGAGGCGAGCGTCACTGTGTTCGCGCCGGAGTTGACGGTCTCGACGCAGATCATCTTCTGCCACTCCTCGGGCCCCATGTCGGGCAGATCGCGCCAGGGATTGAAGACGACGGTGGTGTTGGAGTTCTGCTTCTCGATCGTGATGGTGCGCTTGCCCGCTGCATCGTGAATCGCACAGGTCGCAGTGGTGTTGGCGTAGACGCGATCGGTGAAGCCGGTGGGGACGAGCGGAGCGTGAGCCGCGGGCTTGGCGCGGAAGTTGTCGGTCTTGTCGATGTAGCCTGTGGGCTCGAGGCCCGTGATCGAGACCTGGCGAACGTCGGCCACGGAGAAGTAGGTGTGCAGCGCCTCTTCAAAGACCAGAGGCGTCTCCGCATCGTTGGCGACGGCGAGCCGCATGGTCAGGCCGCGTCCGATCACAAGCTCGAAGGCGAGACGGAAGCGGTCGAATCCCATCTGTCGGCTGAGCTCTGTTGGAGCGAGGGTGAAGGTGAGATGGAGATCGTCGCCCGAGAGCGCGGCAAAGCTGAGGGTCCAGTCCTGAATGCGTGCGAAGCCGTGGGAGGGCCCGGGTTTGCCCTGAAAGCGGTCTTCTTTGGAGTCGGTCGCGAACCACGGAAAGGCGATGGGGACGCCGCCGCGAATCGCCTTGCCGGGAGCGAAGTCGCTCTTCTGGCTGAGGAAGAGGACGGGCTCCTCCCCGGCAGGCTGCCAGTGGGTGATGTGCGCGCCCTGAAGGTAGACGGTGGCGCTGGCCGCCGGTGCGGTGACAACGGCGCGTGTGAGTCCGCCATGTTCATCGAAGCGGAGCACGTTGGGAATTCCGAAGTGATCGTTGAGCTGGCTGAGATCCATGTCGGTATCAAGTGTAGCGTCTGATGCAGCTGGAGTGGCTATGGCGTCTCCGGAGATCGGAACTGCTGCCATATTTTCATATTGCCCGAAGAGGTTTTGATGCGATACTGCCGCTTCCCCGGGAAAACTTCATTTGAGGTGTGCGAAAGTGATGAGCAAGCTTCGTCTGCGTATCTTTGACGGCAGCCGTCAGTTATTTTCCAAGCCACAGGATTTTCTAGTGAAGATTGTGGATGGAAATCAAAAGCAGCAGATATGGAAGGATTACTCTTCGAATGACATCACATTCGAACTGCCGTTCTTCGACAACCTTGGAGACAACTACAGCGTGCTGGTCTCGGCCAAGGGGTATAAGGACGCAGGCTTTACTCCGGTCAAGCTGTCTAACTCCTACACGAAGACGCTCGATGTGATGTTGATCCCGAATACTCCCGGCTTCAACTTTGCAACTGCGCGATGGAATACGGTGAAGACGAAGTATCCCTTCCTTGCCAGTGACGTAAATGACGCGGAGGGAGGACAGCGCTACGACATGCTGCTGGACAGTTCGGAGCGATCGTTGGCCTGCCTGCTGAATATCATCGAGGCGATGAGCCAGATTCCGTTGTCGCAGGGAACACCGTTGAGTTACATCAAACAGCTTCGCTGGGACGGCGATTTCAAACCGGCACAGGATCGGTTCTTCTCGTGGTGCGATCGCGAGTTGATCGACCAGGTCCGAATCGGTGCCGATGAGGGACATTTTTCAGAAGAGCCTGGGCCGGGGTTGCTGCATCCGGGGGCAACGCACTCATGGAAGCAGATACGGTTTGGAGAGGCGAACGTCCAGCTCACATTTCATGAGAACGATACGAAGACGATTGATGGTGTGGAGTGCGTGGCCCTCGAGACGGACATAGACTACTACCGCGATGCACTTGCCCATATCTTTCTCGAGGTGGCTCAGAACGGCCTGACGCACTCGTTGACCGATCCTGTGCAGGTTTATGTGCTGCGATGGATGGCAGGGAGAATGGCGGGCGTTCCCGAGTTCGATCCTCTTTACATCGTTACGGCATAGAGAAGTTTTTACCTTGAAGATCCATCCGGCGATCCTGAGGGAGCCACTGGAAGTGGCTGCTGTTGTCCGTTGGAGAGGCTGACAGGTAACTCGGAGGTGGCGGAGAATCGCGTCGTGGGGAAGGCATTCGGGTGATGCTCTCGAATGTAGGCGATCATCTGTTCGCGGACGATGCAGCGTAGGTCGAAGTTTTCGCTGGAGTTGCGCGAGCTCATCAGGCAGCGCAGCTCCATGGTGCGCTCCGAGAGATTGGTGACCTGCAGGCCGCAGACTTTCCTATCCCACAGGGGCGAAGACTCTGCGATGCGCCGTAGCTCGGTGCGCAGCTCCTCAACCGGGATGGAGTAGTCCACGTAGAGAAACGATGTGCCGAGGATGTCGGACGACTCGCGGGTCCAGTTCTGGAAGCTGTTTTCGATGAAGTAGGTGAGCGGAACGATCAGGCGGCGAAGATCCCAGATGCGGACGACGACGTAGGCGGAGTTGATCTCTTCGATGCGGCCCCATTCCCCCTGGATGACGACGACATCGTCGATGCGGATCGGCTCGGTGAAGGCGATCTGGAGACCTGCGAGAAAGTTGGAGGCTGTGGACTTGGCCGCAGTGGCGAGGATGAGGGAGGCGATTCCCGCCGACGCGAGCAAGCCCGATCCGTAGTGCCAGATGCGTGGATCGTTGAAGGTCCACAACAAGCCGCCGATGGTGATGACGACGATGAAGGTGATGAGGATGCGGCGGAAGAGCTGGAACTGCGTGTGGATGCGGCGGGCGCGAATGTTGTTCTCCGCCTTAAGGTCGTAACGACGGAGCATGACCTCCTGAAAGACATAGACGCAGCCTGTGGCGAACCATCCAAGGCAGACGACGACCGCCATCAGGAGTCCCTGGCGGATAAGGTCGATCAGATTTGCAGGCAGCGAAGGAAACAGCGGAAGAACGATTCCCGCGCAGGTAAGGAAGAAGATGGCCCGTGCCGGATGGCTGAGGTAGCGGTTGACCCCCCAGCCGGAGCCGGTCTTCTGCTCCTCCTTCTTTTTGAGGATGCGGAACAGGACATAGTGGACCAGATTGGCCAGCACAATGATGCCGCAGAAGACGAAGACGGCAAAGAACCAGGTGTGACGGAAGTGAAATGCGGCGGAGATCATCATGGCTTTTCGAGGGCTACGCTCTTCACGCAGCTATCAGAGAGGATGAGTTGGTTGAGAGTACGGTTGCTTGCAAAGGGAGATGTCAATGGATCTGTAACAACCCAAGACCCTGCAAGACCTGCTGCTGAAGTTCGATGCGGCGATCGGAGTAGGAGTGATCCGTGGCCAGATGGATGGATCGAACCTGGGTATCGCCCAGCTTTTGAAGGTTGGCGACAAGCTCGTCATTGGCAGGCGCGAGGCCGTCATCGGAGGTGATGACGAGAAGAGGCCGCTTCGCAAGCTTTGGTGCAAGATCGGGTATGTTCCAGCGTGAAGCGTTCGCAAGCAGTTCGCGTGCAAGCGACTCCGCTGTGCATCCGGCGAGAGGAGATATGCCCTCCGCGGCAAGACCCTGCGCGATGCGTGGAAGCGCCGCCTCCTGCTGGCTGGCTTTGACAACGGGAAGAACACGCCCCGCCATGTTGGCCGCGGAGATGAGACCCACGAAGCGGATGGTGGGATCGTCGGCCATCTCAGCGGAGGTGACGGCGGCGATCATTCCTCCCATGGAGTGTCCGATGAGAAGAATGTTCTTCGGGTCGGCGCGGAATTTGGAAGCGTTCGCGGGGTCATGAAAAAAGTCGATAGCCGCGTGCGTATCTTCCATGGCATGGGAGAAGGTGAAGTCGCCGGGCGAGCCCCATGCGCCGCGATAGTTGAAGTAGAGGACGTCGTATCCCGCACGGCGCAGAGTCTGGGCAAGATCGAGGTTGCGTTCGTTGCCGGGGAAGCCGTGCAGAAGAAGGACGATCGGATGCGGCCCGGCTCCTGCCGCGACGTAGATCAGGGCGTTGAGTTGTGCGCCGTGGCTGGGAAGCTGGAAGGCCTTCATCGCGGCGGGATTCTCCTTGTCCGGCGGAGGATCGGCAGTGATCGCTGCGGGAAGCTGTGCGTGGAGGCTGAGCGAGACGCAGAGAAGAGCGGCGGCGGCGAGAGAGGATCTCCAGGCGGGCATGCGGTGATTTTGTAGGAGCTGGAGAGGAAAGTAAAGGGATCGCCCTAAAGCTTTTATTGCGAGGAGATATCGATGGAGGCCAGCGCCGTAAGTCCCAGGCCACGGCCGCAGTCCGTCGCATAGACGATGGAGGATGGCGTAGACCATGCAGGGGTGTAGGCGTTGCAGTCCGTCGATGTAAGCAGAGTGACGCGGCCGGAGGGAATGCTCAGCACAGCGAGCTGCCAGCGATGATTGACCAGCTGTGTGAAGGCGACGTGATGCTCGTCTGGGGAGATGGCGAGTCCAGTGATCTCAGTGTTCGACTGGAAAAAGGGAGAAGGTTGAGAGTCGCCGGTTGTGGTGAAGAGTCCGATGTGTCCGTTGTGCTTTGCGAGAAAGAGAAGAGTTCCGGAGTGGAAGAAAGAGACGGAGCGTACGTCGTAGTCGTCCTGCGTGAGACGTAGCGCCTGCGGTGCAGCCGGGGCGGGAGAGAGTGACATCAGCCAGAGGCTTCCCCGTCCTTTGCGCTCGCGGAGAAAGGCGAGCTGCCTTCCATCGGTGGAGACTGCGGGCGATTCCGCATCTTCAACGATCACGGAGTGATTCGAGGTGTGGACGATGCGTGAACCTGAGGCATCGGCAACCTCCATGAAGAGCGAGTGGTCCGGAGCGGTTGTGAAGGAGAGTTGATCGGCGGTGGACTTGAAAGCACTTGTATCGATGAGGCTGAGACCGTGAAGCGCGGACACGCGATAGCCTTCAGGCTCCATCGCGATGGAGAGATAACTGCCGGATTCGGAACGGGGGAGAGTTTCAAGCAGGGTCGATGCAGGGGGAAGAACGTGAAGACTCATCTCTTGCTGGCGATGGAAGAAGTGATGTCGATAGCCCGCGATACCTGTCGTCAGGGCAGCAGCTGTGAAGACGATCAACAATGCTGCACGAAGTCGGCTGAGTCGTTCCCCATCTATCGACAGGTGGCGACTTAGATGGAAGAGAAGAAGCAGAAAAAAAACAGCTCCCAGCCATAGACGCGAAAAAGACAGCAGCATGGTGAGACCCGATTCGTAGCGCAGAAACAGACGGGCAGGAACTCCCAGAGGGATAAACAGATAAAGCGCAACCGCTGCTGCCGCGAGAATTCGTCGTCGCTGATACGCAAGCGAGTCGAGAAACAATGCAGCAGGCAGGATCATTACGACGAAGTGATAGCTCGACGGAACCGGCGACAGCAGAAGCAGGGAGAAGAGGAAGGCGGCCCACTCGACCTGTTCGCGTCTGGACGAAGACGATGCGCGAAGAAGAGCAAGCAGGGGAACAAGGATCGCCATCTGCCAGAGTGGATAGACGATGGCATAAGCGGTCGGAGACGCAAAGGCAGGAGAGGGGTTGAGCGCAGGCTCGAAGAGAAAGAGCCGATGAAAGAAGGCCGCCCCCGAGGCCGCATGAAGATTGTAAGGGTCGAGCGTCTCACCTTGCAGACTGCGAGGAAGTATCTGAAGGGCATAGATGCGCTGCACATCCCACCCCATCAGGGAGCCTCCGGCAAGAACAATCACCGCCGCGGCGCTAAGAGTGGCCAGTGCCGTCCGCCACCGCCGTTTCCAGAGGAAATAGAGGACAAACAGCAGAGGGTAGACCTTGAGAGCACCTGCAAGCGCGATGCATACTCCACATGCAACTTCGCGTCTGCGTTGGTGAAAGAAGTATGCAAGCACCATCAGCAGCAAAACGAAGAGATGCATCTGTCCGTACAGAAAGCTGGTTCGCAGCGGCAGTACGGCAAGAAGCGAGATAAGCCATACTCGTCGCCTTCCGAGCGAGGTGGAACGATGCAGCAGCTCCGCGCTCGCAGCCAGGAATCCCAGATTGACGACGATCCAGATGCGCTTCGCCATCAGGGCCGAAAAGACGGAGAGAGGAACGATAGGCAGCGCAGAGAGCGGAGTAAGTCCGGCAAACCCGACCAGCGACTGACTCAGCCCCCAGTGATCTTTAATCCGCTGCAGCCATATCCAGTCGTAGACACGATCCAGGCCGTAGCCTTCACGAAACAGGCGGGCGACAAGGTAGTAGTTCGGAAAATCTGTATTGAGCACACGCCACGCGGGCAGCACTCCCTTCCACAGAAGAAGGGCCATCAGGATGGCGCAGAGTGCTGTCTCGATTCGTAGCGCCGTCCTTGGGGCAGAGTGCCAGCTCTCGTGACGAGATGTACCTTCGACAGCCATCAGCTCTGAGCTTATGGCGCTTATTGCGGATAAAGTCGAATCGACACAAACTTTTACATCTTCTAGACAATCGGAGTCTGCTGCAGCATACGACCGCAAAATCTGACGTAACGCCTGCGGCGACCGGTAAAATAGAAGGGATGGCGTTTACGGAACAGTACGACGTAGTTGTTGTGGGTGCTGGCCATGCCGGTTGCGAGGCGGCGGTCGCGGCGGCGCGCATGGGACTGCGCACGGCGATCTTCACGCTGAACCTCGACCTGATTGCACAGATGAGCTGCAATCCGGCGATCGGTGGAATCGCCAAAGGCCATCTCGTACGCGAGGTCGATGCTCTGGGCGGCGTCATGGGCGAGGTCGCCGACGCCTGCGGCATCCAGTTCCGTCTGCTGAATACATCGCGCGGCCCGGCGGTATGGTCACCGCGCGCGCAGTGCGACAAAGCCCTCTATCGCGTGAAGATGCGCGAGGTGCTCGAGGCGCAGAAGAACCTCTTCATCAAGCAGGCCGAGGTAGTCGACCTGATCGTCGATTCGGTGACGGAGGTCCCTCGTAGCGTTATTCGCGGCGTAAAGCTGCGCGACGGACGCGAAGTTCAGGCCTCTGCGACAGTCGTAACGACGGGAACATTTTTGAATGGATTGATTCACTGCGGCGAGCAGCAGTACACCGCGGGCCGCAGCGGCGAGCCCGCCAGCGTGCTTCTGGGCGAAAGCCTGAAGAAGCTTGGCCTGCGCGAATGCCGCCTGAAGACAGGGACACCGCCGCGTCTCGACGGACGCTCCATTGACTGGGCGCGCTTCGAGGAGCAGCCCGGAGACGCCGAGCCCACGCCATTCAGCTTCCGCTCGCCGTTTGCAAAGGGCGGAGTTCCGCCGCTTCGTCAGGTCAGCTGCTACATCGCCTACACAACGCCGGAGACCCTGCAGCTCATCCGGGACAACGTGCACCGTTCGCCGATGTACTCCGGTCAGATCGAAGCGATCGGTCCACGCTACTGCCCGTCCATCGAAGACAAGATCGTGCGCTTTCCCGATAAGACGCAGCATCAGTTCTTCCTCGAGCCCGAGGGATTGAACACGCACGAGGTCTACATCAACGGTATGAGCACCAGCCTTCCCATGGAGGTTCAGGCCGCCATGGTGCGCTCCATCCCCGGCCTCGAGAACGCGGAGATGCTGCGCCCCGGCTATGCCATCGAGTACGACGCAATCGACCCGACCGAGCTGGATCGCTCCCTGAAGGTGAAGAAGTACGACGGTCTCTATCTCGCCGGACAGATCAACGGAACCAGCGGTTACGAAGAGGCTGCCTGTCAGGGACTGATGGCGGGAATCAACGCCTCGCTTGCGGTGAAGGTCGAGCCTGCCTTCACGCTCGACCGCACCGAGGCCTACACCGGCATCCTGATCGACGACCTTATCAGCAAAGGAACGAACGAGCCGTATCGCATGTTTACCTCACGGGCGGAGTTCCGCCTTCATCTGCGTATCGACAACGCCGACCGCAGGTTGACGCCGTATGGCCGCAGGCTTGGGCTGATCGGCGATGAGGCCTGGGCAGAGTACGAGTCGCGCCAGCAGCGCGCCGCAGCCTTTGCCAAGCTGCTGGAGACGACGAAGGTGCGCATCGCCGAGCTTCCAGCCGAGGTGCAGGTGGGTCTGGAAGGCACAAGTGTTGAGGGTCTTACCTTTGCGCAGCTTTTGAAGCGGCCTGCGATGAATATCGAGGTTCTGGCCTCGGCGCTTCACGAGATGCTCGGGTCTCAGCCGATCCTCGACGAGTGGGCGACGGCGGTGAAGGCAGTCTCCGAGACGCGGCTCCCGGCCTGGGTGCGCAACGAGATGAAGACGGTCGAGACCGAGATCAAGTACGCGGGCTATCTCGACCAGCAGCGTAAGGCGATGGAAAAGCTGAAGCGCTCCGAGCAGAAGGCGATTCCCGAGTGGTTCGACTACGCCGCCGTAAGCGGTCTGAGCCGCGAGATGAAGGAGAAGCTGGGCCGTGTTCGTCCGCAGACGCTGGGACAGGCCAGCCGCATCGCCGGTGTAACCCCCGCCGCCGTCAGCCTGATCCATGTTTACATCGAGATTCAGGCACGGCAGCAGAGCGTCGCATAGGCGGTTGTTACCTTCGGCGCAGTCCCGACATCGAATAGGTGTTGTGCGACGGGAGAGTGCGATGAGAAGCGGAACGATTTGGATACGGTTAAGTCTGGTTTTTATCGCGATTCTGGCCGTTGTGCTGGTCATGGGAGGACGCAGAATGGCGAGCGTAGCGCAGGCAGAACGAGGACCGATTCCGGCTCCTGAGCTGGATGAACATGTGCAGGGCCCGCACAGCGAAACCGCTGTATTTGCAGGGGGATGCTTCTGGGGCGTCCAGAGTGTCTTCCAGCGCGTAAAGGGAGTCACCGCGACGACGGCGGGTTACTCCGGCGGAACAAAAGAGACGGCGAACTACAACGATGTCTCCTCGGAGAGCACGACCCACGCCGAGGCGGTAAAGGTGGTCTTCGATCCATCGAAGGTCAGCTATGGAACCCTGCTGCGCATCTTCTTCTCGGTGGTTCACGATCCCACGCAGCTCAACCGCCAGGGACCGGATGTAGGAACCTCCTACCGCTCGGCGATCTTCTTCACAACGCCGGAGCAGCAGAAGATTGCGGCGGCGTACATCTCGCAACTCGATACTGCGCACGTATTTCCGAAGAAGATCGTGACACAGGTTACTCCCCTCAAGTCCTTCTACGACGGCGAAGACTACCACCAGGACTACGCCGAAAAGAATCCCAACAACCCCTATATTCAGGTGTGCGATGTGCCTAAGATCGCCGGCCTGAAGCAGCAGTTTCCTGACCTGTTTCAGGACTACAAGCACAAGTAAGCGCCACAACAGCGTCTGTCTAATCGCCACAACAGCGTCCGTCGCTGCACGAGTGACCGGGTGCCCCATCCTTCGCAGCCTCATCGCGAAGGATGGGATGAATCCCGCTCATCACAACCGTCATTCCGAGTGAAGCCCACACCCACAGGAAAGGTGTCATCCTGAGCGAAGTCCGTCATAGACGGACGCAGTCGAAGGATCTGCGTTTCCACTGCCCGTACAGCCACAATTCTTTCAAGGCACAGGCAAACCGCAGATCCTTCGACTTCGCTCCCGACGGTCGCTCCGCTCAGGATGACGCTTGCAGAAGGGATGGTCCCCGCGAGTTTGAGACCGGGATGACAAGCATCTCTTTACCATTTTGGACACTCCCGACGGTCACCTTCCAAGGTTCCGCATATTTCCGTTGGCCTCTTGCCATGTGCAGCTAAAATAAGGAAATCGGGCTGGTTTTCCGCATCTTCCACGACACGCGGAGCAATCCTCAGCCATTATTCCGCTAGAGTAGACCTCCCATGGCTTCTTACCCCCAAATCGTCGGCGAACAGCAGGAACGTCCCGCATCCGTTCATGCGGAAATGACCATTCTCGGCGCGATGCTGGTCGAGCCTCTGGCGATTACCGACGCCACGATGCTGCTTACAGCCGATGACTTTGCGCTGGACTCACACCGTCGCATCTACACTGCGATGCTGCGGCTGGCGGAGGCTGGGCAGGCAGTCGATATCGTCACGGTCGCCGAAGATCTGCGCCGGCAAAAAGAGCTGGATGCGATTGGCGGCGTTCCCTATCTCGCCTCCCTGAGCGAAGGTCTGCCGCGCAAGCTGAGCGTGGAAAGCTACGTTCGCATCGTTCGCGACAAGAGCCTGATGAGGCAGCTGATGACGGTCTGCGACATGGGCATGGTCGACGCTGCCGATCAAAGCCAGGAGGCCATCGACGTTCTGAACAACGTCAGCAACCGCCTGATGGAGATCTCCGACCACGCCGTCACCGGCGGCTTCTCCGACATCGGCGAGATCGTAAAATCTTCCTTCGGCTCGATCGATGCTCTCTACGAGCAGGGCCGCGAGGTCACCGGGCTGGCCACGCACTACATTGAGTTCGACCGCATGACCAGCGGTCTGCAGGACTCCGAGCTCATCATCATCGCCGCTCGTCCCTCGATGGGAAAGACGGCATGGGCCATCAACATTGCCCAGAACTCCGCCGTGCGCGACGGCAAGGTTGTCGCGGTCTTCTCGCTCGAAATGTCGAAGGAGAGCCTGTTGCGACGTATGCTCGCCAGCGAGGCCATGGTCAACTCGCGCAAGATTCAGACAGGCTTTCTCGGCAAAGAAGACAAGGGCAAGCTGATATCCGCGCTCGAGCGTTTGATCGAATCGAAGATGTTTATCGACGACACACCCGGCATCACGCTGGCCGAGATGCGCGCCAAGGCGCGGCGTCTGCGTCAGCAGGAAGGCCGTCTCGATCTGATCATGATCGACTACCTGCAGCTGATGTCGGCCTCCGGCGGTCCCGGCAAGAAGGGCTTCGAGAACCGCAACCAGGAGGTCGCGGCAGTCTCGCGCGGCCTGAAGGCTCTGGCCAAGGAGATGAAGGTTCCGGTCATCGCGCTCTCGCAGCTCTCGCGTGCCAGCGAACAGCGTGGTGGCGACAAGAAGCCCATGCTCAGCGACCTTCGCGAGTCCGGCTCGATCGAGCAGGACGCCGACGTCGTCTGCTTCATCCATCGCGACAGCTACTACAACAAGGATGAGAACGGCGACGAAGACCCGGACTCCAAAGGCAAGGCCGAGATCATCATCGCCAAGCAGAGAAACGGTCCTACCGGAAGCGTGCATCTGGCGTATCTGTCGGATTACACACGCTTTGAGAACCTCAGCACAGGCGACTACGGCGGCGGCGGATAAAGCTGGCCGAGAGGCTCGTTTTTCCTCTCTTGGGACATTAACAATTCCTGACAATCCTGCTGACATGATGCTGTCAGCAGGGGTTCGTTATGCTCCTTCCTGTAGTCGCCTATAAGTGTTTGAAGGAGCGCCCCATGAGCGAGCGAAAGATAACAAGACAGAGCGCCATCAACTGGTTCGAGATTCCCTGCGAGGACCTGGATCGAGCTGCAGACTTCTACGAGACTCTGCTTGGAGTGAAGATGTACCGGCAGGACATGGAGAACCCGATGGTCTTCTTCGCCGCGGAACAGACCGGAACCGGCGGCACGCTGGTGAAGCGGCCCTTTCAGAAGCCGGGCCGAGCCGGCACGATGGTCTATCTGAACTGCGACGGCGAGCTGGACGACGTGTTGTTGCGGGTCCCGAAGGCCGGAGGCCTGGTGCTGATGCCAAAGACTCCCGTACCGGGAGGCCACGGACACTTCGCCTGCCTGCGAGACTCCGAAGGAAACCACATCGGCCTGCACTCGCACTAAGATCATCTTCATGCGACGTGCGGACCGTCTATTTCGAATCGTGCAGTTTCTGCGGCAGGGCCGACTGCAGACTGCGCAGACGCTTGCCGCGAAGCTTCAGGTCTCGCAACGTACGATCTACCGCGATATCCAGGATCTTCAGCTTGCCGGAACCCCGATCGAAGGCGAAGCGGGAGTGGGCTACACGCTTCGCCGCGATATGGACCTTCCGCCGCTGATGTTCACGCGAGGGGAGCTGACTGCGCTGGTGCTGGGAGCTCGCCTGGTGCGTGCCTGGGGCGGCGAGGAGAATGTTCAGGGTGCCGATCAGGCGTTGCAACGTATCGAGGCTGTGCTGCCCGCCGACCTGCGAAGTGAATTCGACTCGATTCTGCTCTACGCGCCCGGACACAGGATGCGTCCTCATCTGCGGACGAGGCTGGACACTCTTCATGGAGCCTGCAAGTCACTGCACGTCGCCAGCTTCAGCTACGTCCGCGAAGACGGCGAACGCAGCCAGCGTTGCGTATGGCCGCTGGCGCTCGTCTTCTGGAGTGGCGTGTGGACCCTGACCTCATGGTGCGAGCTGCGTCAGGACTTCCGCGACTTTCGTCTGGACCGCATGGACGATGTTGCAATCCTCGAGCGCACCTTCGCGCCGAAGAAGGGGCAGCGGCTCGAGGATCATCTGAGAAAGGTAGTGCCGTCAGCCGAAGAGCGCCGCGAGCTTTTGTCGCCTTCCGCCATCCTGTAGCTCATGCTGGCTCACCGCTGTCTGGCGAGCGCGTCAATGCGCCGAAACGAAGGGGTCGTAGGATAGAAGAGTGAAGAACCGGGTGGAGATCTCAGAGCAGCGGCTGGCCGCAAACTATCGATTGCTCGCAGAGACAGCAGGAAAAGAGGCGGCGGTATTGGCCGTCGTGAAGGCCGATGCCTATGGGCATGGCGCGGAGATCTGCGCTCCGGTGTTGTCGAGAGCAGGGGCCGAATGGTTCGGTGTGACGGACGCTGCCGAGGGTGTCGCTGTGCGGTCGGCATTGGCTGCAACCGATGCTTCAAAAGCACAGCAGCCTCGCATCCTGGTGATGAGTGAAGCACTCGACGAGGACGCGGATGCCGTAATAGAGCACAGTCTTACTCCTGTCGTCTCCAGCATTGCGCAGATGCAGGCTTTGGCTCGGGCAGCGGAAATGCACGCATCGTCGACGGTGAATGTACACCTCGAGATTGATACGGGCATGGCGCGGCAGGGTGTTCCGCTGGGAGCTGCGCTGGATGAGGTGCTGCGCTGGCTGAGCGGTCAGAGCGCAATCAGGCTTGACGGCGTGATGACTCACTTCGCCTCGTCGGAGATCGCTGGATCGCACCAGACTGCGGAGCAACGACGCCGCTTCGAGCAGGCGATGCGGCAGGTCGCAGCGTCTGGTTTGCGCCCTGCGTGGGTGCACGCGGGCAACTCGTCGACGATCGATAATCTGGCCGCTGGAGTCGAGTCGGATTTGGCAGGAGGGTCGCTTCACTGGCTGGCAGGAGTGGCTGATTGTGTTGGTGCTCGCGCCATGGTGCGGAGCGGTCTCAGTCTCTATGGCTACAGTCTTCCCATCGAGCGTGAGCAGGGTTATGCGGGGCCTGCGCAGGCGCAGGTGCACTCTCAGTTGCTGCCGGTGATGACCTGGAAGGTGCGGGTGACAGGCGTGCGCGAGATCGAACCGGGAGAGCGGATCGGATACAACGGAACGTTTACCGCTGAGCGACACATGCGTCTGGCGCTGCTTCCGGTAGGCTACGCAGATGGTCTGCGGAGGGAGCTCTCAGGCACAAAGGAGCGTGTCGGAGGCTGGGTGATGTTTGGCGGCGAGCGCGCTGCGATTGTGGGTCGTGTCTCGATGAACCTGACAGTGGTCGACGTCACCGGAATTCCTTCTGTCGCGGTGGGAGACGAGGCCGTTGTTCTGGGAGAAGGCATAACGGCGGACGATCACGCTCGTCTGGCAGGGACGATCCCTTACGAGATCCTGTGCGGAGTCAAAGTGACGCGAGTCCTTGCGTAGGGAGCTACTCTACGGGGTGGTGGCGTAACAGGCGTTTCAGGATCACGTCCATGGAGCCGCCCTGGACGACGATGGAGAACAGGACGACCGAGTAGGTCGCGACGAGAATCCAGGTCCTGCCCATCCCATGCGGTATCGACAGAGCGAGGGCAAGCGAGAGACCTCCGCGCATTCCGCCCCAGCTCAGAATGCGGATGGAGCTGCGATGGCCGGGTTGCAGCAGCCGCAGAAGACTGACAATCAGGGCAACGACGGCGAGCCGCACGATGGTGACGGTGGCAATGGCCGCAGCGCCGGCTTCCAGTGGGAGGCGCGAGAAGGGAATAGCCAGAATCTCGAAACCGAGCAGCACGAAGAGTATGGCGTTCTGGACCTCGTCGATAACCTCCCAGAAGGTGTCGATACTCTCATGGGAGATCGTGGTGTGAGGATGGGCGAGGTTGAACCGCCGCAACGAGATTCCCGCGACGACTGCAGTGAGCGGCGCGGAGAGATGCCACTGATCGGCCAGGGCGTAGCTTCCTGTGGCGAGCGCGATCGTCAATAGAATCTCGACCTGATAAGCATCGGTCCAGCGCATAAGCATCGATGTTGACCAGGCGAGCAGAACTCCGAGAGCGATGCCTCCTCCAACCGCCAGGACCATCTGGATGAGGAAGTGCGAGGGCGTGGGAGCGGTTCCGGATGCCGTCTGCAGCAGGGCGAGAAAGAGCACGGCTGCAACGCCGTCGTTGAACAGGGATTCACCGGCGAGCTGGGCCTGAATGTTTTTGGGAACTCCCACGCGGCGGAGCATCTCCAGGACCACGATGGGATCGGTGGGAGAGATGAGGGCTCCGAAGATGAAGCAGTGAATCCATGGGACATGAAGCCCGATCAGCGGAAGCCCCCACCAGAGCAGGGCGGCGGTAAGCAGGGAGGAGAGCAGGGTTCCACCGACGGAGAGAAGGACGACGATCAGCTTTTCGGTGAGCAGAGATTCGAGGTCCAGCAGGAACGCTCCGGCAAACAACAGCACGGAGAGCATTCCATGAAGGATGAGGTTCTCGAAGTTGATGGTTCCCACCAGCATGGCCGCCCACGAGTTCAGGTGCGGGTAGAAGTGGCTGAGTCCCAGCAGGCCGATCGAGGCCAGGACGGTCAGCAGCATGGTGCCGACCGTGAGGGGAAGCTTGAGCCAGCGTCGGCTGGCCCAGCCGAAGAGAGCGGCGGCAGCGACGATCAGACTGAAGAACTCGAGTGTAGACATCGTCCTGAGGCCCCTGTTTGTCAGTGTAACGACATTGCCCCGCGCGGTCCGGGGATCGAGGCATTTGCGTGGGCGATGCTGCGGCCATTAACATCGCTAAGAGAAACGAGAGGGACCTCTTTCATGGAAGCCACAACGATTGCCGCGCGTCGCACTGAAGATATTGCTCTTGACCTGCTGAAGTTTGTTGCCGCGCACGCGAACGTCGCCAGCAAAGGCACGAGCTCGACCGGTTTTGCCGTGACGCCTTCGGCCAAGCCCGAGGACCAGGTGACGCATCTGCTGGAGCTGTACGCACGCTGCCGCCAGGCGGTGGAAGCTCCCATCAAATAAGTGAGCGCAACGAAACCACTACGCATCGCCGTTGTCGGAGCCGGGGCGTTTGGTCGCAACCATCTTCGCGTCTACAAAGAGCTGGAGCAGGCAGGCGAAGCTGTGCGGCTGGCCGCTGTCGTCGACCGTGACGCAAAGGTCGCCGCCGAGGCAGCGGCGAAGTTCGGCGTGCCTGCGTTCAGCTCGATTGCCGAGTGCCTGGCCGCTGTCGAAGGCCTTGACGCCGCTTCCGTCTGTGTTCCCACGGTGCATCATCGCGCTGCCGCGGAGGAGCTGATTGCGGCGGGTCTCGATGTTTTGATCGAGAAGCCTCTGGCTCCTAGCCTTGAGGATGCGGACAGCATCCTTGCGCTGGCGCGGGAGCGTGGGCGCGTCGTTCAGGTCGGTCATCTGGAGCGGTTCAATCCGGCGGTGACGGCGGCGCGGAGGTTCCTGAACCATCCGATGTTCTTCGAGTCGCACCGTCTGAGCATTTTCACTCCGCGCTCGCTCGATGTGGACGTGGTGCTGGACCTGATGATCCACGACCTCGACATTGTGCTGAGCCTGGTCGGCTCGCCGGTGGTCGAGGTCCGGGCCGTGGGGCTGCCGGTGCTCTCACCGAAGGTGGATATTGCGAACGTCCGCGTCGAGTTCGAGAGCGGCTGCGTAGCCAATTTCACGGCCAGCCGCGTGAGCACGGAGCGCGTCCGCAAGCTCAGATTCTTCCAGCCGCACCAGTATCTTTCGCTCGACTTCGCGCGGCAGGATTTGCTGATGATCGACGTCACCGCTGCCGCCGGGATGGATCCGGCGAAGCTGGCGGCGATGGCTCAGCTGCTGCAACAGCAGGGGGAGCATCCTTCAGCGGGGCTCTCGCTGAACAAGGTGCAGGTGGAGCCGGGCGAGCCGCTGCGGCTGGAGATCGCCTCGTTCCTCGATGCGGTGAGGAACCGGACCGAGCCGGTGGTGAGTGGCGAGGCGGGCCGGGCGGCTCTAAAGCTGGCGCTCGAGATCAACGCTGCTATCTCAACCCACGCGGAACGGGCAGGGTTGAAGGTTTAGCTCCTCCCCCTCCCCCGGAAAAATGTGCAAAGTATTCTAACGATGTGACTTAGTTGGGTACTTCTGTTTAAGAATAGGCTAAAAGTCCAGAAATGCGCGGTTGTCTCTGCAAAGTATTCATTCCTTTGGGGATGAATGGTCTTGCGGGGGGTTTTCTGGGCTGGTTTTTCTGGGATTTGCTCTCCTTCTAGTTTAGTGGCTTAGCTGGCGCGAATCGGCAGATGGAAGTGTTTGATTAGGGGACTGTTAGCTGGGGTCAGGGGTTGACAGGTTTCGTTTTGGGGATCGATTGGCATTGTGCACTCCCACTCATGCCGCATAAAACCGCGTCATGAATGGGGCACCCGCACCGTATCCGGGTATCCGGCCAGATTGGGCATCCTGCATCCGCTGGTGCGGAAGGGATTCATCCCACCCTTCGTCGCGGTAAAGCTGCGTCGAAGGATGGGGCACCCGGGCATCGGGCCAGATTGGGGCACCCGGGCAGTTACGGTTCGAAGAGCTAAAGACGGGGCTTCCCTCACTTAGGCTTAAAGCCATGAGGTTCTTTCCTGCCCAGCTTGCTCCGCTGCTTCTTGTCGCCCTCTTTTTGTCCTGTGTCAGCTCCCATGCCTCCGAACCGGAGGAGCCGTCGAAGCCGCCGCAGCCTGCGCCGGATGTGCTGATCTTCGTCAACGGCGACCAGATGACGGGGAAGCTGATGCATTCGACCGGCGACACCGTGACCTTTCACAGCGACATGGCCGGAGACCTTACGGTGAGCTGGGCGAAGGTGAAGGAGCTGCGCTCGCAGAGGCAGTTCGTGGTGCTGGGCAAGAGAGATGGCCGAAGCTGGCGCTCGCTCCGCAGGGTTCCTTCGGGAAGCATCACGGTGGAGAACAACAAGATCGAGCTGCAGGGCAAGGGAGAGGCGCAGGTCATGCCGGTGAAGGACACGGCCGATGTGCTGGATCTGGAGACGTTCAACCAGGAGGCACTGCAGGAGGTTAACTTTTTCCGCCGCTGGTCGGGTTCGGCGACGCTGGGGCTGACGCTCGTACAGGCGACGCAGAACAACTACACCTATACCGCCGCCGCCTCGCTTCTGCGCACCATGCCCACGGTCAACTACCTGCCGCCGCGCGACCGGACGATGGTGAACTTTACGGGATCGTACAGCAGCATTACGCAGAGGCAGGCCGCAGGTGCGCCTGTGCTGCCCGATCTGAAGACCTCGATCTATCACGTCGATTCGGAACGCGATCAGTACGTCTCGTCGCGGGTGTACCTGCTGGCGCAGACGGCGTTCGACCATAACTTTTCGCAGGGGCTGGACCTGCAGCAGATCTACGGCGGCGGCGTGGGATGGACGGTGCTGAAGCAGCCGAAGCAGACGCTCGACCTGCGGGCGACGCTGCAGTACGAGAAGCAGGAGTTCCTTGAGACGGCAGGGCAGACCAACACGAATCTGGTGGGCTCGACCTTCAGCGCGAATTACACTCGCACCCTTCCGCTGAATGTGATCTTTCAGCAGCAGGTGCAGTATCTTCCCGCCTACAACCAGTCAGCGGCGTATTCGGCCAGCGAGACCAACAGCCTGACCTTTCCGCTGTACAAGCGGCTTCGCTTCAACGTGGGAACGCTGGACAGCTACCTGAACAATCCGCCGGTGGCGATCTTTCCTGCTCCGGTGAATCGCAGGAACTCGTTCCAGTTCACGACCGGGGTGAGCTATTCGCTGAGATGACGGCCTGTGCCGGGCTTTGTAGCGGATTGGATAGGATGGGGCACCACCCGGGCATCCTGCGAAGAAATACAGAGATTCTTCGGCTTCCTGCCCCAACGAGCAAGCTCGTCGGGGACCCCGTTCGCTTCAGAATGACGGCGTGGGGTGAGGGCGATTACGGGATATTGAAGCCGGGGTGAGTGGCGAAGGCGTTGTCGATGATGAGGTTGCCACGCTGTTTGGCGGCCTGCTGGATGGCCGGAGTGGTGCGGGTGCCGGCGGCGTAGAACCACCAGAGATAGAGGGCGTCGTACATCCAGGCTCCCTGGTAATCCCAGCTGGAGTCGGCCCCGGACTTACCTGCGCCGAAGACGGAGCCGCGGGGGAAGTTGGCGTCGTGGGGTTTGCCGCCGACGTGACGGGATTCGTGGAGGAGTGTGGCGGCGCGGGAGACTACATCTTCGCTGTAGAAGTAGCCGAGGTAGAGCTCGAGCCGGCCGGGAACGAAGAGATCGCAGACGGAGCTGGTGACCCAGACCCAGGCGCGGCAGACCCAGGTAATCAGGCCACAGACCCAGCTGCAGGGAATCCAGTCGCAGCAGTTGGCGTCCCAGTCGTCGCAGCTGCTGCTGGTGACCTGGCGGTAGTGGGCGCAGCCGGCGTTGAAGGTAGTGGCGGTGGCGCTGCCGTCTCCGCACATGGCGCGGAGATCGTTGAGGGCGTGAAGCTGCTCGCGAACGTAACGGCGGGCCCAGTGGAGGATGTTATTGCTCCAGTCCTCGTTGTTGTAGTCGTCGGCGGAGTAGTTGAGCAGCCAGAAGGCGCTGAAGGTGCGGCAGAGGGGCTTGGTGTTGTTGCAGCAGTCATCGAATCCCCAGCCGTCCTGCCAGTAGGTTCCGTTGAAGCCGTGGGTGGACCAGACCCAGTCGACAAAGGGCTGGTTGCAGATGCGCGGACCGTAGAGGTTGTCGCCGCTGGTGTCGAGGTTCGGGACGGAGTAGGTGCAGTTGGCCATGACTGTCTCCTCGGTGCGTGGTT
>Ga0255336_100450_pt1 | contig 65315 bp, 62 predicted proteins | sample MeOH1_35cm_T3_17_FD_189102 | JGI IMG/M metagenome (GOLD analysis project Ga0255336, IMG submission 189102) | Sandy soil microbial communities from University of British Columbia, Vancouver, Canada - MeOH1_35cm_T3_179 | ecosystem: Engineered > Artificial ecosystem > Sand microcosm > Unclassified ... | reverse complement strand
ACACTGTGGTGAAATGAGCGGCGTCCTCGAACATTACATCGAACGTAAGCAGAAACGGTCCGGCATTCTTGCTGCGAATCACCGTTGCGAGCGACGAAAGCGGAACGGTCGTCATGATGAAAGCGCCTCGTAGTGAATGGGAAAGAGCGCCGTCGCCGACGCGGTCTTGAGCAGGTGATACGCGGAGAACTCGTACACCGGCCCGGCATCGACTTCGGACGGCGAATATGGAAACGCAAGATTGCCCGCCGTGTTGTACATGCCCGGAAAACTCACGTGCAACAGCGTCCCGCTGATGAAATGCGCAGCTGCATGCGCGAGCGACTGTTCGTGCGCAACGGCTTCGATCACGAGCCCGAGTTCGTGGCTGGCTGTCTTCCTCACGGGTTCGAGTCCGCGCATCACGCCGTCGCGGCCATACACGTGAAACTGCACGTCGAGATCGGGCGCGTCGAAATAGGCGAGCGCGGCGGCTTTCGCGTCGGCGAGCAGGCTATCGATACGCGCGACCATCGTCGGGCAGCGTACACCGGCGACGGTAATGGTCCGGAAGCCGCGGCGGCGCGCACCTTCGAGCTTCACCCAGTAATCGTCCGCGGCGATGAACCGCGAGCCGGTCACGCGCACTTCACGCTCGCTGATCTGCGTGAAATCGCAGTCGGAAAGATCGAGTTCGTGGCCGGGCCCGGCCTGGCGAAATGGATTCTCGCGCTCGTAGAGCGTGTGCGCGGCCACCGAGGTTAGCGACGCGCGCCGCTTCAGGCTTCCTGGCTCCAGCGTGAAGCCGGTCTCGTCGATAAAACCCATCATCACGTCTGTACCATGCGGCTCGGCGGAGAACGCGCCGCATTCGAGAATCTTGCCCATATGGATCGCGAGACCTGGATCGGCGCCCTTCCAGATCGGAAATGCGGCAATCACCGAGTCGTCACAGGCACGGCCCGCAATGATCACGTCCGCGCCGGCTTCCAGTGCCTCGACGATCGGCTCGTGGCCCATCTGCGCGACGATTGCGTGGCTTGCACGCGCCTCGTCCGCGCTCAGTTCCCAACCGGCCTCGAAGTCGCGCACCTCGCCGCAATCCACCGCGTCGGCGACGACGCCGGCCGGAACATCCGCGTAGATCCACGCGAGACGCAGCGTCAGCGCATGATCGGCGACGATCTCGCGCACGATCCGCACCACTTCGTCGACGTGCGTGCGGGTGCCCGCGCCGCCCGCGCTGCCGACAATTACCGGAATGCGCGCCTTCTGCGCGGCGAGGATCATCTGTGTGAGTTCCCGGCGAATGCTGATCTCCGACACGAGCGATTCGCCGGAGCCAAGGTAATGTGGACCAGGATCGGTCGAACCGGCATCGACGGCGATCACATCGGGCTGCAACGACATCGCGCGTTCGAACGCATCGTCGGCGAATCCGTAGCCCAGCGTGCAAGTGGGCGTCAGTACGCGTATCGGCTTGTCCATTCAAGACCTCAATATGACGCAACGACGCGTCGTGGAAGATGAAAACGCGTCGTGTCAGTCACGCAGAAGCTCGAGACGCGCGACCTCGTCGATGCTGTTGATGCCGAGCAGTCCCATGTTCGTGCTGATCTCGCGCTTCAAAATGGCGAGTGCGTGCGCAATGCCGGCCATATCGGCGGCCGCGGCGGCGAGCAGCAACGGCCGTCCGACGAACACGAAGCGCGCGCCGCAATGGAGCGCCTTCAGCACGTCCGAGCCGCGCCGCACACCGCCGTCGTACATCAGCGTCAACCTGTCGACGCGCGCGGCGATGGCTTCGAGCGCATCGAGCGAGCCGATCGCGCAATCAACCTGACGTCCGCCATGATTCGACACGATGATGCCGTCGACGCCCGCTTTCTCCGCGAGCACTGCGTCCTCTGCAGCCATCACGCCTTTTAGAACAAGATGGCCATGCCAGCGTTTGCGAATACGCTCGACATGCCGCCACGACAACGCACCACGTCGACCGATGTCGCGCACCAGCGTGCGCGAGAACACCGGCGGACCGGCCACCGAATCCATGTTCTCGAAGCACAGCGGACGGCGCGTCAGCAGGCTTTCGCCGAGTACGCGCCAGCACCACGCAGGCCGCGTCAGCGCTTGCCACGCAAGTTGCACGCTCGGTCTCGCCGGCGACCGGAAGCCGTGTTTTTCCGCGTACTCGTGCTGGCCATGCACCGCCGTATCGACGTTGATGACGAGCGTGTCGAAGCCCGCCTGCGCGACACGCGCAAGCATCGGATCGATGCGCGCGGCGTCGCCCGGAATGTAGGCCTGAAACCAGCTCGTGGCGCCCGCCACGCGCACCGCTTCGAGCGGCGTCAGCGACGCGCCGCTCAGAATGAACGGCACACCCGCCTCCGCTGCCGCGCGCGCGAGCATTTCGTCGGCGTGCGCCGCCGCCATCCGGCTAAAACCCATCGGCGCAATGCCGAACGGACTTTCGTATTGCACGCCGAAGAGCACCGTGCGCGTATCGCGCCGTTCGATATCGACCAGCACGCGCGGCACAAACGCACGACTCTCGAAACCGCGCAGATTGCGCCGGTGTGCCGCGCCGTCCTCGGACCAGCCGGACACATACGCATACATCGCCGTGGGCAGACGGCGCTTCGCAATGGGTGCGAAGTCGTTCAGACACAATACGTCCCGCAGGTTCGCCGGCCGGTCCGGCATCTCCACGCGGCGCGCGTGCATCTGCACTACCGCCGGGGCTCGTTCACCTGTTTCTGACTTAGCGCCGTGGTCTGTGTCTGAGCCTGCGGCAGCGAGAACATCTCGCTGATCGATACCCCGCCCCGAATGCCATCGATCCACTTCGCCTCCTTCAGCAGATGGGCTTGCGCCGCCTTGAGCACGTCTCCTGCAATCGCGAGCGGCACGATCACCACGCCGTCGTCGTCGCCGAGCACGATGTCACCTGGACTGACGGGCGCGCCCGCTGCCGCTATGGTCGAATCGACCGTGCCGCCGAAACCGTGATGGGGGCCGCGCGGCACGACCGAACGGCAGAACATGGGAAACTTCAGACGTCGCATGTCCGCCACGTCGCGGATCGCACCGTCGATCACCGCGCCGCCCAGGCCGCGATGCACCGCTTCCTCGGTCATCACGCCGCCCCACACGGCGATGTCTTCCGCGCCGCCCGCGTCCACGACGAGCACTTCGCCAGGCCGCGCGCTGCCGATCAGGTTGCAGATCGGTCCACAGTCGCCGACCATCGTCGCAACCGTGCGCGCCTGGCCGCACAGGCGCGCACCGGGGAAAATCGGCTTGATGGCCGAGGCCATGACCTGTGTGCGGTTCATGCAATCCGACGCAACGGCCGGCGGAACCAGCCGCCACTGTGCGAGCACTTCGTCGGGTAAATGGGTGAAAATCACGTCGAGTTGTTGATAGGCCATGACAGTCGCTTTATTGGTTTGAAACGGACGCGGCGTCCCGCCAGCCCGGGTTGACGTTGTTGCGCAACCGTCCGTGCACCAGATAGTCGACGAGCATCTGCGCGGAGAACGTGCGCATGTCGAGGTAGCCGGCTTCGGAATAGAACGCGGCATGCGGCGTGATCACGAGGCGCCCCGCGAGCCACGGCTCGTTGTTGCGCCACGCTTCGAGAAGCGGCGGCAACGGCACCGGCGGCTCCGATGGCAGAACGTCGAGACCGGCTGCCGCCAGGTGGCCGGAGCGCAGCGCGCGGTACACCGCGTCCACGTCCACCAGCTTGCCGCGCGCGATGTTGATGAAAATGCCGTCCGGCTTCATTGCCTGCAATTGCGCGTCGCCGATCATGAAACGCGTCGCGTCGGAGAGCGGCACATGCAGGCTGACCACATCGGCGCGCGCGAGCAGCACCTCGAGCGAATCGACGCGTTCGTAGCCGAGCCCGAGTTCATGGCCTTCCGGCACGAGCGGATCGTAGTAGACAATGCGCATGTCATGCGCCGCCGCACGCCGCGCGATTGCCGTGCCGATGCGGCCCATGCCGATCGCGCCGAACGTGCCGCCGCGCAGCCGCCGCACCACCGGTACGTTCTCCGCGACGAAGCCGTGCTCAGGATCGGCCTTCAGTCGCGCCTCGTAGGTGCCGAGTCCGCGCGCGAGATACAGCATCATCGCGATCGCGTGATCGGCCACTTCGGTAGTGCCGTAGTTCGGCACGTTGGATACCGGAATGCCGCGCTCGCGACAGGCGGCCGTATCGACGTTGTCAAAGCCCACGCCCACGCGCACGATCATTCTGCAACGCGCGAGACGGGCCACCAAGTCGCTCGTGATCTTCATGCGATGCCACACGAGGATCGCATCACATGACGCCCACTGCTCGTCGGGAATCGCGGCGGCATCGGTTTCGTCATACACGTGATAGTCGATAAGTGCGCCCGTTACGCTTCTTTCCACATCGAGATCGCGCAGATGCGCGTCGGGCACCAGTACCTTGAGTCTGCTTGACACATCTCCTCCGTTGAGTCACGCCGCCGTGGGCGCCAGAACCTTGCCGAGAAAACTCCTGAGGCGTTCATCGCACGGCGCGTGAAAAATGTCGGCTGGCGCGCCGGATTCGACGATAGTGCCGCGGTCGGTGAAGAACACCACGTCGGCCACTTCTTCGGCGAAACGCATTTCATGCGTCACGAGCACACAGGTCATGCCGTCGCGGCTCAGGTCGCGGATCACTGCGAGCACTTCGCTCACCATTTCCGGATCGAGCGCCGCCGTCACTTCATCGAACAGGATGATCGCTGGTTGCATTGCCAGCGCGCGCGCAATCGCGACGCGCTGCTGCTGGCCACCCGACAGTTGCGCCGGATACGCGGATTCCTTGCCGGTCAGTCGCACCCGCGCGAGTAGATCGAGTGCGCGCTTGCGCACTTCGTCGCGTGGCTGACGCAGCACCTGCAGCGGCGCCATCATGATGTTTTCGAGCACCGTGCGATGCGGGAACAGGTTGTACTGCTGGAACACCATCGACACCTGATGGCGCAGCGGCACGAGATCCCTGTCGCGCTTCAGTTGCTCGACCGCGAACGACCCGACCCGGATTGCGCCGCTATCGACTGGAATCAGGCCGTTCAGGCAGCGCAGGAGCGTCGATTTGCCCGATCCCGACGGGCCGATGATGCACGCGGTCTCGCCTTTCCTGACCTGCATCGACACGCCCTTGAGCACCTCGGTGCCGTCGAACGCCTTGTGCACGTCGATGAGTTCGATCAGCGGTGCTTGCTGCCGGATCACGTTCATGACTTCTCCCGCATTTGCCGTTCGAGACGACGGCTCAAGGTCGCAATCGGAAAACTGAAGAGGAAAAAGAGCAGCAGCACGTAAAGCTGTGCCGCCGTCGCGTAGCGCGAACCATCGCTTGCGGTGATCGTGTTGGCCACCGAGAGCACGTCGGACGTGCCTGTCACCACTGCGAGACTGGTGCCGATGAAAAGTCCGGCGTACACGGTCATCATATTCGGCATGAGCAGCGGAATCGCTTGCGGCAATACGATGTATCGCAGGATCTGGTTCTTGCGATAGCCCAACGCACGCGCCGATTCCCACTGCCCACTCGGAATGGCCTCGATGCCGCCGCGCATCGCTTCAGCGACATTCGCGGTCACCGGCAAGGACAGCCCGACCACCGCCTTCACGAACGGCGAGAACGGAATCACCGTACCGAACACTGCCACATAGAACGGCAGCAGATACAGCATCGCGTAGAGCGCGATCAGCCACGGCGTGTTGCGTAGGAGATTGAGGATGCCGGACGCGATGAGCCGCACCATGCGCGTGTTCGCGATGGTGCCGATGCACAGCAGCATGCCGGTACAGAGCGATACGCACATCGCCGCGAGGCTCATCACGATGTTTGCGCAGAAGCCGCCGGCGAGACCGGAGCTCGGCGTGCCGGTGAGGAGCATGCCGCTACGCGCCGCAAGCCACGCTAACGCGTCGCCGCTCGCACGCCCATAGCACCCGATGAGCGCGGCGAACAGCAGCAGAGGGACGCCGATCATTCCGTACACGAATGCGCGGGATTCAGGCTGCATCTTCCGCATTGGCAGAACCAGTTTGATGGTCGCTGTCGCGCTCATACACCGTACCCCGGTATGCGCATCGCGCGGCCAACGCGTCCCGCGACCGTGGAGGCGAACGACGCGAGTGCCAGATAGCAGCCCCACACGACCAGCATCACTTCGAAATTGCGAAAGTTTTCAAGCGTGATCTGCGTTGCGTAATACATGACGTCGGCCACCGCGACGAACGCGGCCTGCGACGACGTCTTGATCAGACTCACGATGTTGTTGGTCATCGGCACGGTGGAAAGGCGCATCGCCATCGGCAACTGGATGTGCCAGAAGGTGCGCAGCCGCGAATAGCCGAGACTGCGCGCGGCATCGACGGTCGCATCCGGCACTGCGTGCAGGCCGGAGCGTACGATTTCGACGGCGATACCGCCGTTATAGAGAGCGAGCGATAACACCACGCACGTGAAGCCGCTGAATACCGGAATCTGCTGACCGGTCGCGAGACTACGCACCGACAGTCCCAGTTCCGACAGTGTGAAATACAGCACGAACAATTGCACGAGCGGCGGCGTGTTGCGCAACAATTCGACGACGATAGTGGTCAGCGTCTCCAGCAACGGCACGCGAAAGTAGATTACCGCTGCGCCGACAATGCCGAATATGAACATCAGCACGATTGCGCACACACACATTGCCACCGTCGTGCCGATTCCGCGCAGCAACCACGTCTGATAGAGCGGATCGGCCAGCCATGTGAAGTCAAGACTCATGGGCGCCCCTTGCGCACGTAGTCGGGTCGGAACTCCTGATTACTTCGCGGAAGCCTGCTGCTCGGTCACGAACTTGCTCGTGCCCATGTTGTACGTCTTTTCCGCATTGACGAGCACGCCCGCCGCTTCCGCCTTCCTGATGGACTGGTTCAACGCGGCGAGAAACTTCGGCTCGTTCTTGCGTACGCCACCGGCAATCGGCACGTATTCGTACGCTTCGAGCGTGATCTTGTCCTTGTCCTTCCAGCCGTCTTCATTCACCTTCAGGGTGAGATTCGGTCCGTCATAGGCGATTGCCTCGCAGCGGTTGTCCTGGAATGCCTTGTACATCGGCGCGGTGGCGGTGAAGAGCACCGTGTCGGCACCAAGCTTTTCCTGCAACGCGCGGTTGTACATGTTGCCCTGGCTACCGCACACCTTGCGGCCCTTCAGGTCTTCCCACTTCGCGATGGTCGTGTTCTTTGGCGCGAGCAGCACCATGCCGGCCATCATGTAGTACGGGTTCGTAAAGTCGATCACTTTCGCGCGATCCGGATTCTTCCCGAGCGTCGCAAAGATCACGTCGATGCGCCCCGCGTTGAGCAGTTCAATGCGGTTCGACGCTACCACTGGAACGAATTCGATCGCCGTTTCCGACCCGAACAGGTCTTTCGCAACGAAGCTGGCGAGATCCACTTCGAAGCCGACCAACTGCCCCTTGCTGTCCAGATATCCGAATGGCACGTAATCATTGCGAATGCCGACGATCAGCTTGCCGCGCGCCTTGACCATTTCCAGTTCGTCGGCGCGCGCGCCGCCCGACAACCCGCCGAAGCCGAGCACGAACAACATAAGAACAACCCACCAGGAACGCTTCGACATGAACATCTCCAGAAGAAAAACATGCGATCGCGCCGGCCGTTCCGGGAACTGAACTGGCGGTTGGCGTGTAAGCATTCTTCAGTTGCATCCTATAATAGTCAAATAGGACAAAATTCACTTCTTATAAGTTAGGCTTATTTATAAATCCGATGATGAACGTACGTCAGCTTGAGGTATTTCAGGCCGTGATGTCCGCCGGAAGCCTGACGGCAGCTGCTGGATTGCTCGGCGTGTCGCAGCCGGCGATCAGTCAACTGATCGCGCAGCTCGAGAGCAACTGCGGGTTTTCCCTGTTCATTCGAGCAGGTACCAAAGTGCGCCCGACGCGCGAGGCCGAGGTGCTCTACGCGGAAGTGCAGCGCATGTTTATCGGCGTCGGACGCGTTGCGAACGTGGCGAAGGCTCTGCGCGACCAGACCTGGGGCGCGCTCAGCATCGCGTCGTTTCCGGTCCTTACCCGGCGGGTACTGCCGCGCATCGTCACGTCGTTCTGCAAGGAGCGCCCCGACGTGAAGTTCAGCGTCGAGAGCATGCGTTCGCGCTCGCTCGTCGATGCGGTAGCGACACAGCAGGTGGATCTCGGTTTCAGCGTGCTGCCCGGCGACCGTCCGGAAGTGATCAGCACTTATGTGTGCACGCTGCGCGGCGTGTGCATCCTGCCGAAAGGGCACCGGCTCGCGAAGCGGCGACTGATCCGGGCGAAAGATCTGGACGGCGAGGCCTTCGTCGCGCTTGGACCACAGGACCATTCCCGCTTTCAGATCGACAGGATTTTCGAGGAGGCCGACGTGCAGCGCCGCATTCAGATCGAAGTCGGCCAGTCCGAAACCGCCTGTGCATTTGTCGCGAATGGTATGGGAGTCGCTGTGGTCGATCCCATTAGCGTGTTCAACAACGCCGGCGCTATCTTTGTGGTTTGTGCGTTCGAACCGAAAATGGAGTTCGAGATCTGGCTGATCCGGTCAAAGACAGCGCGACCGTTCGCTCTGATTGAAACGTTTTCGGCATATGCATGCGAGGAATTAATCAGGCAAAACAAAGAAGCGCTCGACGTCGGGCACGGGTGGCATTGACCGGTACGAGGTGAAAGCGCATTTAGAAGCCGCATCTGGAACGATCGAACCAGACGATCCTGGATTCGGAATTTCCATGGCGCCTGTATTTTCCAAAAATGAAAATGCATCGACCACCATCGCGCTCATCTCATCGTCCCGCCCGCCACGCGATGCGTCTGCATGCCCATGCCGGTCACGTACTGTTCGACCACATCGCCCGCCTTCAGAAACTGCGGCGGCTTCATCCCAAGTCCGACGCCCGCCGGCGTACCCGTGATGATCAGATCTCCACCACGCAGCGTCATGAACTGGCTCACATAGCTGACGATCCGATTCACCGGAAAGATCATGTCTTGCGTGTTGCCACGCTGTCGTTGTTCGCCGTTCACGGTCAGACTCAGTTGCAGGTTGTCCGGCGCGCCGGCTTCGTCGGCGCTGACGAACCAGGGGCCGATCGGCGTGAACGTGTCGAAGCTCTTGCCTTTGCCCCACTGGCCGCCTTTGTTCATCTGCCAGTCGCGCTCGGAGACGTCGTTGACCATCACGTAGCCAGCAATGCTTGCCCACGCCGCCTCTTCGTCGACACATGACGTCGTGCTGCCGATCACAATGCCGAGTTCCACTTCCCAATCGGTCCTGACGCTGCCTGCGGGAAGCCGGATGTCGTCATCCGGTCCGCAGATAGATGAGGTCGACTTGCTGAAGACGACCGGCTCCGCGGGGATCGGCAGACCCGCTTCGGTCGCGTGATCGCGATAGTTCAAGCCGATCGCGATGATCTCGCGCACCGCGCCGAGCGGTGCGCCGAGGCGCGGACGCCCTTCGACCGCGGGCAACTTCGACGCGTCGAGCGCGGCGAGAAACCGCAAGCCGGCAGGCGACAGCACGGTCGCGTCGATATCGGCAACAATCGGCGACAACGCGCGCAGCGTGCCGTCTGGATCGAGCAGGCCCGGCAGTTCGGTGCCCGGCATTCCATAGCGGACCAGTTTCACGTCAAATCCCTCGTTTTGTTAGCGATCAAAGTCAAGGTTCACCGTCAGCGTTCGAGAACCGCCCGGAGAAACTGCCGCGTGCGCGCCTGCGTCGGCTCCTTCAGCACTTGCGACGGCGCACCGTCCTCGATGATCCTGCCGTTGTCGAACATCAGCACGCGGTCGGCGATGTCGGCAGCGAAACCAATCTCGTGGGTCACCATCAGCATGGTCATGTCGTTCGTATGCGCGAGTTCGCGCACCACGCGCAGCACTTCGCTGACGAGCTCCGGATCGAGCGCGGACGTCACTTCGTCGAAGAGCATGACCTTTGGCCGCAACGCAAGGGAACGCGCAATCGCAACGCGCTGCTGCTGGCCGCCGGAGAGCTGCCCGGGCCGTTTGCCGAGATGCTCCTTGAGCCCGACCTGCGTAAGCAGATCGACAGCGCGCGCATCGCTTTCAGCTTTCGACAAACCGAGCACGTGCACGAGCGGCTCACGTACGTTCGCGAGCGCGCTCATGTGCGGAAACAAATTGAAGTGCTGGAACACAATGCCGACCTGGCGCCGCACGCGGCGCGCGTGCTGCTCGCCGACCTCGCAAAGACCGCCGCCCGCGCTGCGGGTGTGCCACAGATAGTCGCCGCCGATTTCGATCGTGCCCGCGTCCGGCTTGATCAGGCCGATCGCAAGGCGCAGAATCGTCGTCTTGCCGGAACCGCTCGGCCCGATCAGCGCGATCTTTTCTCTGGGTGCGACATGCAGGTCGATCGCATCCAGAATCGTGCGCTCGCCGTAACGTTTCGATACACCATTCATCGACATGAGCGCGCGCGCCGGTGCGATTTCGAGCGCGGCATCGAACGGAAAAGCCCGGCCCGCGATCATCGTTTCAGCCATTGACATGATCCACCTCCAGCCGGCGAATCAATTTCGCCGACCCATAACTGACCACGAAATAAAGCAGCCCCGCCAGCGTCAGCGGCTCGACATATCGATACTGGATCGAGCCGACGTTGGTGGCCTGCGCGAGTAGTTCCATCACGGTGATCGTCGACATCAGCGACGTCTCCTTGAACATCGCAACGACCTGATTGCCGAGCATCGGCAGCACCGTGCGCAAAGCTTGCGGCAGAACGATGCCGCTCCACACGCGACGAATCGGCAGACCGAGCGTAAGTGCCGCTTCCCACTGCCCCGGCGCGATGCCCTCGATACCCGCGCGATAGATTTCCGAGCATGACGCGCTGTAGTAGACACCGAGCCCGATCACACCCGTAACGAACGCGGACGCCGACATACCCCACTTCGGCAACACGTAGAACAGCACGTACAGCTGCACGAGCAGCGGCGTGCCGCGCACGAACGACACGAACGCATTGGCGGAAAACGTGAGCCACGCGAAACGTGTCATCCGCAGCATCGTGAGCGCGAGTCCGACAACGAACGCAATGATCGCGCCGAAGCACGTCGCGAACACGGTCAGTTGAAAACCGGTCAGAAGCGCCGGCAGGATCGACCATGCGAACGTCCAGTTCCAGTCGAGCGTGCTCATGACCGACCTCCGAGCGCCCAGTCCGGCACCGCGAGGCGCGCCGACAACCGGAAACCCGCAGACGGCCGCCCAACGCGCGCGTTGACGAGCGCTTCGAGCCATTTCGCGCCGGCGCTCAGCAGCAGCGCGAGCGCGTAGTAGATCAGCATCACGATGCCGAACACGAGCGCGGTTTCGCCGAGCGTCGTCGAGATCAGATTGGCGCGAAACGACAAATCCCGAATCGTCACTAGGGACACCAGCGACGAAAACTTCAACATCACGATGAGCGCGTTGCCGAAAGGTGGAATCATCACCGGCAGCGCCTGCGGCAGCGTCACGCAAAAGAAGCGGTACGCCGCCGAAAAACCGAGCGTAAGCGACGCTTCGCGCTGCCCTGCCGGCACGCTCGCAAAACCCGCGCGAAATACCTCCGACAGATAGCTGCCTTCGTTCAAGCCAAGCACCAGCACACCCGCCGCGAGCGCGGGCAGATCGATGCCGAAAAACGGCAGTACGTAGAACGCCCAGAACAGCTGCACCAGCGACGAGCTGCCGCGAAACAGTTCGATCACGCAACCCGCCGGCCAGCGCAACCCAGCATGCGGAGAACTCCGCCCCAGCGCGAGCACGAGCGCGACCGGAATCGCGAGCAGCATTGCCAGCACGGTCACTTCAAGCGTGACCGGAATGCCCATCAGCAGATAGGGCAGGTAATCGACCAGCGTCTTTGGTGATTCCATCGGACACTCCGTTTTCAATGGATGGCGAAACGTGTCATGCCGCGGCACATAGCTGATCGACCGTGACGTTGCGCATCTGCGGCGGCGTTTCGAAATCGAATTGCTTGAGGATCGCCGTGAGTTCTCCCGATGCTTTCATTGCCCGCAACTGCGCGTTGTAGGCCGCGTGCAGATCGGTGTCCTGATTGCGAAATGCGCAGGCAGCGCCGCGCGCTGGCGCATCTTCGACCGGAAACGTCGTCTTCAGTTGCAGGTTGCGTTGCTTCGACAACGTACGCACGGGATTCGGCGACATGATCGCGAACTGCACACGATTCGCGAGCAAGGCGTCGAGTTCGAGCGCCTCGTTGCCGAACTGGCGCAGCTTGTCCGGCGCAATGCCTGCCGCGAGCGCGCTTCGCAGATCGACGCCGCCCGCTAGCACCGCGACGTCGTAGCCGCCTTTCGCGAGCTCGGAAAGCCGCTTCGGCATCGGGCCCGTGTGCGAATCGAGCGCGACGATCACGTCTCCGCCGAATACGATCGGATCGGCGAAACGCACCTGCTCGCAGCGCGCCTTAGAGATCGTCAGCGCCGCCGACGTGAAATCCCAACGCCCCGCCATCATCCCCGGAATCAACTCGCCGTACGTCGCGATGAAGCCTTCGACTTCCGGAATGCCAAGGCGATTCATTATTACCTTCGTGATGGTCGGCGCGACGCCGGTCAGTGTGCCGTCTGGATTGAGCGCGCTGAACGGGAAATCGACCGCGACGCCGACTCTCACTTTCTTCGCGCCCTTCAGGCGCGCCAGCAATCCCGTACCCGCCGGGATCGGCGTGCTCTCGCCCGCTTGCGCGAACGCCGGCGTGCATGCGATCGACAGCGCGAGAGAACCCGCGCCCTTCAGAAAACACCGTCTACTTTGCGAGCTCATGCGATCCGTCCTTCGTTGAGTGAGGAATCTTGCGCAACGTCGCCACGCACGCCCACGGCAGCGATCTCGTGGCACTGCGCGCGTGGGTGCCCGGCGCCTATGCGTAGTACCAGCGCCGCATTGCTTCGTACGTGGTTGGCTGATAGAGCGCCGGGCGGTCGTCCGCGACGCAGGTCGGCACGCAGTCGATCACCGCATCGCCGGACGGCCCGAAGAACACGGGGATCGAATAGCGGTCGACATCGTTCGTATTGATCACTCGATGCTTGGTCGACAGATATTCGTTGTTGGTCCAATGCACGATCGTGTTGCCGGTGTTCACCAGCAGCGTGCCCGGCACGATCTCGACGAGCCGCCAATGCCCCGACGGCATGCGCACCCCGAGGCCCGGCACGTTTGCCTGCGCAAGGAAGGTCATCATGCTGTTGTCGGTGTGCGGCGCGATGCCGTACTGCTTCTGACCGATCTCTTTCTGCGGCGGATAGTGCGACAGCACGAGCGACAGATGTGGTGTCTCGAACGCCTTGTCGAAATAATCGAGCGGCAGGTCGAGGCCTTTCGCCCACAACGGCAGGAACTGCTTCGCGAGCGTCTCCATGCGCGCGTGATAGTCCTGCACCGCCTCCTTGAACCCTGGCAGACCTTCAGGCCATGCGTTGACCGGCGCCCCCGGGGCCGGCACGTTGGCGCCGCCCGAACCACCTTCGCGATTGAAGGTAAAGCGCGAGTACGTATTCGGCTTGGCGCCGCTGATAATGTTGACGTTCGAATGCACGCGTGTCTCGCGTGGTGCGGGCTGATAACCGGAATTCAGCGTACCGACGTCGAGGCAGGGAATGCGATCCTTCACCTCGGCCGGCTGCGAATGAAAACGTCGCGATGCATCGAACACCCGATCAATCACGTCCTGTGGAATGCCGTGCCCTTTCAGATAGAAAAAACCGACGGTGCGGGAGATCTCGCGCAGTTGCGCGGCCACATGTTCGAGGCCGCCGGGCGTGCCGTCCCGATACGGCGTCAGGTCGAGCGTCGGAATTTCCTCGCTCGAATCGGGATGATCCATCAGATACAGCGCTTCGGCGTCATCCTTTATTTCGCCGCGTACATCGATAGCTTGCGGATGATTCATGTCGATATCCTCTCAATGGGTGGTGCGTGGGTTCTCCCCAAACAGGCAGCGCGCGTCAGAAGCGATGGGTAATACCGAAGATCACCGCAACCTGACTGGCCGATGAAGACGGCGACGACTGGAAGAAGTCGCCGATCGATGGCGTCGCGCGGATGATGCTTCTGCCGTTGGTGCCGAGCGTGTTGCCGTTGGCGCGCTGATACGCTTCAAAGCCATACAGCGTTGTGCGCTTGGAGAGTGCATAGAGCTGCGTCAGATGGACCTGGTGATACGACGCCGCATCGGCGATGCCATTCGCTTTGCTCGTGCTCGTGTATGAATAGCCCGCGGCGAGATCCAGTGCGACGGTGGTTTTCCAGTGCAGCACCGCGCCTTCCGTATTGAAGATTGCAATATCGCGATAGCTGGAGCCGGCGCCTGGAATGTACTGTACGTTCGAATAGCTGAGATTGACGTCCCACGCGTTATTGAAGTGGTACGTGCCGACCACGGCGAAGCGGTTCTGCGCCTGCGCTGTCTGATAGCCGTTGGTCAACGAGGAAATCAACGTCTGCCCGCCCGAGGTCGCGGTGGAGTCCGCGCCGAACGCGCCACCGCCGACAGTCGAATTGTTCACCCGCAGAAACCCCGCGGCGACGCCGACCGGGCCGCCTTCATACGACAACGCACCGCTCCACGTCGAGCCGCGATTGAGGGTGCCGGGAATGCCGGCGAGCGCATACATACCGCCGAGCGTGAAACCGTGGAATTTCGGCGAGATATAAGCGATCGAGCTGTTGCCGCGCACCGTGAAGTCGAAACCGTCGACATCGCCTGGATGCATGCCGAGCCATGCGATCGGCGAATAGGGCGCGAGCAGCGTGAAGTACGGCGTGTATTGCCGGCCGAACGTCAGCAAGCCGTATTGATTGCTATCGAAGCCGACGAACGCGCGCCGCCCGAATTCGAGTCCGCCCTGTCCGAGCGCACCCGTATCGATGTTGAAGCCGTTCTCGAGCTGGAACACCGCATGCAGGCCGCCACCGAGATCTTCCGAGCCGCGAAAGCCGAAGCGGCTGCCCGACCATGCGCCCGACATCAGTTGCACATTTGACTTGCCGCCGGCTGTCGAGCCGAGTTTCGTACTGCTGCTCTGATACGCGATCGCGTCATCGACAATGCCGTACAGCGTCACGCTGCTCTGCGCCCAGCTCGCCGCCGGCAATGCCGAAGCGAACGTCGCCGTGCCGAACATCAACGCGGTTTTCAGTTTCCGGTATTTCATTTATACCCCCTTCATTATTGGAAAACGGTGAATCAATCGGGACCGCCACGTTTTATTTCGCATCGGCGCTACGGCGTCGGCGTGAATGGCCGGAAACCGCGGACGAACGCCGGAAAACCGAGATCACGCCGGCGCCGACGGAGTCTCGTGAATCTCCGCGCGCGGCAACTCGTTGGAACGAACTCGTGACTGTCCTGCTACTAGATGGCGGCCTGATGCGTTCGCGCCGCCGTGCGACCTGATTCGATTAATTCTGACTTATTAATTCGTTACCCTAAATAATCTGAGATCCATTCTCCCGCCACTTCGCGCTCTCGCGATTCGTCGATCAATGCAATTCGATATTCGCTTTCCGCCGATACCGCAAACGGCTAATCGGGCCTTCGCGGCGCTTTAATCACCTGCGCGACCGTTTCCGGCGATCGCGCTGGCGTGATGCCATCATCCCAATCAATCCGGCACCGCCGCGGTTCGCCGCTGCTGTGCTTTGCGCGATCCGCCGAACCGCAGGAAGCTCGGCACCGCGAACCCGATCAACAGCACCGTCAGCACCAGCAGACCGGCGCTGATCGGACGCGTAACGAACACGAGCGGGTCGCCGCCGGAAATCAACAGCGTGCGGCGCAGATTTTCTTCCAGCATCGGACCGAGCACGAGTCCGAGGATCAGCGGTGCGGGCGAGCATTCGCACTTGACGAACACATAGCCCAGAACGCCGAAGCCTGCCGCGAGCATCACGTCGTCGACGTTGTTGCGTAAGCTGTACACGCCGATGCAGCAGAACGTCATGATCGCGGGAAAGAGGAAACGATACGGAATCGCGAGCAGCCGGATCCAGATGCCGATCAACGGCAGATTCAGCACCAGCAGCATCAGATTGCCGAGCCACATGCTCGCGACCACTCCCCAGAACAGATCAGGATGATCGGATACCAGCGCGGGGCCAGGCGTGATCCCTTGAATGGTCAGCGCGCCAAGCATCAACGCCATTGCTGCGCCGGCGGGAATGCCGAGCGTGAGCATTGGAATGAAGTGCGTGATGCTGGCGGCGTTGTTCGCCGATTCGGGGCCCGCGACGCCTTCGATCGCGCCTTGGCCGAAACGCGCCGGCTCTTTGGCGATTTTCTTTTCGAGGTTGTACGACGCGAACGAACTGATCAACGGTCCTGTTCCCGGCAACACGCCGAGCACGCTGCCGAGCGCCGTGCCGCGAATCATCGGCTTCCACGACGCGCGCAGGTCGGGCAGCGTCGGAAAAAGCCCCGTGACCTTGCCGGCAATGCGCACCTCGCCCTTGCCTTTCGCGAGGTTATGCACAATCTCGGCGAGGCCGAACAGGCCGACCGCGATGATCACGAAGTCAATGCCGTCTGCGAGCGTTACCCAGCCGAATGTGTAGCGCATCGTGCCTGAATTGACGTCGGTGCCGATCGTGCCGAGGAGCAGGCCGAGCACCGCCATCGGCAGCGATTTGAGCAGCGAGCCCGCCGAGAACGTCGCGGTCGCGAGCACCGCCATCAGCATCATCACTGCGTATTCGGGCGGACCGAACTTCAACGAAATGTCGGCGAGCATCGGCGCGAACAGCGTGATGACCAACACGCCGACGCAGCCCGCAAAAAACGAGCTCAGCGCCGCGATACACAGCGCGGGGCCCGCCCGGCCGTTGCGCGCCATCGGATGGCCGTCGAAGCAGATCACGACCGAGGTCGGCTCGCCAGGCATGTTCAGCATGATCGCGGTGGTCGAGCCCGAGTGGTGCGCGCCGTAGTAAATCCCGGCAAGCATGATAAACGCGCCGACTGCGGGCATCTTGAACGTGAGCGGCAGCAGCATCGCGATCGTCGTGATCGGGCCGATGCCGGGCATGATGCCGACCAGCGTGCCGAAGCCCGCGCCGACGAGGCAGAACAGCAAGTTCTGCCAGGTGAGCGCGACTTCGAATCCATGTGACAGACTAGACACCACGATCTTCTCCGGTTACGTGACGGGCTGTTGAACCCATTCGTTCAGTGCGGCAACAGTTCGGCGAGCGGCAGATCGAGTCCGTAGACGAACAGAACCGTCGACAGCAGAACCAGCGCGAGCGCAATGCAAAGCATTTCGACGACACGGAAGCGCTCCTGCGCAAGCGACGCACATCCGATCAGGAACGCCACCGACACCAGCAGTCCCAGACGCGGCAGCACTACGGCGAAACCGAGCACGCCGATCGTGATCCACACGAGCGGCCGCCACGCGATCCTGCCGAAGCGCACCCGGCCCACGGTTTTCACGCTCATGCCGCGCAGAATGTTCAGAATCCCCAATAAAGCCAGCAGGCCGCTCAGCATCATGGGGAAAAATCCGGGTCCCATGCGCTGCGCACTGCCGAACGGATAGGACAGCGCGGCGATGAACGCGCCCGCGCCGATTGCGGCGAACAGCGCGCCGCATACCACCGATTTCGAATCGCGAATGATCGACGACATGATCGCGGCTCCGTGATGTAAGTGGAGAAGAGTTGATGCTCAGTTGACCTGCGCGCCCGATAGCTTCACCGCCGTCGAGAAGCGCTTCAGATTGCCCTGAATGTTCTGCGCATAGCCGGCGGGCGTACCGCCGATCGACACTACGCCGAGTGTCGCGAACTGCTTCTGGACGCCGGGATCCTGCAACGCTTTCGCGATCTGCGCCGCCAGTTGATCGACAATTGCAGGTGGCGTATGGGCCGGTGCGACCAGTCCCATCTCCGAGCTGAAATCGAAACCCGGAATCGTTTCGGAAACGGTAGGCACGTCCGGCGTTGCCGGCGAGCGCTTCGCCGTTGTCACCGCGATCAATTTGATCTTGCCGGTTTTCATGTACGGCTGCAGCGACGGCATTGCACTGATCAGCAGCGACACGTCGCCGGCAATGAACGCGGGCGTCGACTGTCCCGAGCCTTTGTACGGTACGTGCACGAGCTGAATGCCGAGCGCATGTGTGATCGATTCCATCGTGATGTGATGAATGCTGCCGATTCCCGACGATCCGTACGTCAGCTTACCCGGCTGCGCTTTCGCGACACGCTGCAGGTCCGCGAGCGAATTGATGCCGAGCGACGGCTGCGCGACGATGTAAAGAGGCACCGTGCCCACTTGCGAGATCGGCTCGAAGTCCGTCCTTGGATCGTAAGGGAGAGTCTTGAACAGATACGGATTGATCGCGAGCTGCTCGATGTCCGACAGAAGCAGTTGATAGCCGTCCGGCGCTGCGTGCGCGACGGCCTGCGCAGCCGAAATGCCGCCGCCTCCTGGCCGGTTCTCGATCACGAACTGCTGTCCCATCGACGCCGCAAGCTTCTGCCCGAGCACGCGCGCGACCAGATCGGGAACGCCGCCCGGCGCGTACGGCACGATGATGTGCACCGGTTTGTCGGGATACGTGGCCGCCTGGCTAACCCCCGCGAGCACGGTAATCAGCGTGATGCAAAACAGCGTGGTCATTCTCAGTAAAGCTCGCATGGTAAATCGCTCCGGTAGCGTTGGTCTCGATGTCGATTGTTGGACATCGGGCGCGCGGACCTCACTCGCACGGCCGATGTTTTGCGTGACTTCAGAATGGCTGCGTGAGCATCGGCAGCGTTGCGTTGCAATTGGTCAGATCGACCCGCTTGAGCACGATGCGAAAGCCATCGCCTTCGCGCCGCAGCCTGTGCGTGTAGCTGCCGCCGAACACACGCCGCTCCGCCCCGACGCGATCTTCCAGCATGATGAATTTTGAGCGCACCGTACATTCGCTGCCGTCATCCGACACGCTCTCGATGCGCACATTCGATAGCACGCGCACGCAATGCGACGCCGGCTCCTGGCAGTGAATCATCGGATGCTGAAGGCGCTGCACGCGCGTTTTCATGGTGTGCTTCTCGTCGTAATACAGTGAGACGTGAGTGAGCCAGTCTTTCTGCTTGCGGTTCGCCGGCACCCAGTAGGCGCCGTCGTCGGCATACAGGGCACACCAGTCTTCGAAGCGCTGCGTATCGAGCAGGTCCGCTTCGTTCTCGACGAACGCCGTCACTTCGGCGGCCGCGAACGGCAGTTTTGTTTCGACTTCCATCATTGCGCTATTCATGTCGTTTCTTCCGCGAGAGGTTGTTCAGTTCACACGCTCATCAGATCGCGCCACGCGAAATGCTTTGCACGCTGGCCCACTTCACTCGAACGCGGTCCAAACAGCACGCCGTCGCCTTCGTCGATTTCTGCACCGACGCCGCGCGCGACCAGCACGTAATCCGAACCCTGCGTTTGCATGCCTCTCTGGCACCGCTCGAACGCTTCGAGATCGTCGGTCTGGATGAAGGACGACGCCGAGTGCGTGATGTTCACGTACTTGATCAGATCGGTGGAAATGACTTCGGGCGCCCCTTTGAGGCGCACGGGCCAGATTTCGACTTCGGTCAGATCGACGGCAATCGGCTTGACCACACGTACCGACGTCTGTGCAATCAGGATATCGAGCGTTGGAAAAAGCGTCAGGCTATGACGGCGATTCTTGAGGATGTCGGCAGTACGCTCCTCGCCGTATTTCTGCACCATGAGTGCGCGGTACTCGTCCCATTGCCCGCCTTTCTGCTCCTTGTCGAACAGCGACTGCTCGGAACTGTGCCCGTGCCTGAAGCCGCGCACGCCGAGTTGCGACACGATCGCTTCGCCATTCGGCGCGAAGAACAACGCGGCGCCGCCCTCCTCTCCCGCACGGCGCTGGAACTGGCGGCCGTCGGGGCCGACGGTCGACGCGTGGCACGCCGCCGGATGGTACGTGTCGGCCATGTTGTCCATCTGCAGCTTCCAATTGCCGCGAAAATAATAGCGGTGGCAGCCGGCCCAGAACTCGATCTCCCCTTCCGGCGAACGATCGACGAGCTCGTCGATGCCGCGCTTCGCCTCGCCGAGAAACTCCTCGAGCGGCATGACGTTCGGATCGAGCGACGCAAACACGAAGCCGCGATATGAAGCGACGCGCGGCACGCGCACCATGCCGACTTCCGGCCCTTGCAGCGACTCCGGCGGAAAGTCGGCGCGCATCGGCACGCCGGCGAGATCGCCATTCGGACGGAATGCCCAGCCGTGATACATGCAGGTGAAGTGACGCGCGTTGCCGCGCTCGCTCGCGAGCACCTGGGCGCCGCGATGGCCGCAGCGGTTGAATAGCACGTAGACCTTGCCGTCCTCGTGGCGGCTCATCACGACCGGCTGACGCGCGAGCGTCGTGCAGTAATAATCGCCGATATTCGGCACGAGGCTGTCGTGCCCGACATATACCCACACTTTGCCGAAGATCTTCTGCATTTCGATTTCGAAGATCTGCGGATCAACGTATATTCCCCGATGCACCCGGTCGGCCTGCACCATTTGCGCAAGCGATTCGTTGGAGTAAGCACTCATCTGTTGGCTCCTGTGTTATCGGCGATTACCGGACGAGTATGCCCGCACCGGCTTCCTGGTCATAGTGGAAGACGCCATTCAAAAAAACTTTATGCCGTTCGTAATGCATGACTTGACGCGGCTTCGGCGGGGTTCGATCAATCGGCACACCGCCCTTGAAGATGAAATCGAAGCGCGACGGTTTCTGCAGCAACGTGATGTCCTGCGCCGGATCGCCGTCGACGACGAGCACGTCTGCGTAACGGCCTTCTTCGAGCTTGCCGACGTGTGCACCGAAGCGCCTGAGCAGGTGCGTGGCAGCGAGCGTGCCCGCATGAATCGCCTGCAAGGGCGTGAGGCCGAGATGCTCGACGAAGATCTGCATTTCCTTCGCATGCCATTCGCCGTATGGAATCGGCGACCAACCGCTCTCCGAGCCTTGCACGAGCGGCACGCCAGCGCGATAGGCACGCGACAGATTGCGCGCGGCCGCTTCGAATTCGCGCGTGAATGCACCGACAATCGCGCTGTCGGGTGAATCACGCTTCGCGTCGAGGATATTCGCCAGCAACGGCAGCGTCGGCACGATCACGCAACCCCGCTTCAGGCACCAGTCGATGCCCTCGTCGTCGATGAAAGACGCGTGGAAGATAACGTCGAAGCCCGCTTTCGCCGCACCGATCACCGCATCGCGCGAGCGTGCATGCACCGTGCACATGCGGCCGAGGCGATGCGCTTCTTTCGCGATCGTCGCGAACTCTTCATCCGTGAATGCGGCGCCGTCGAGCGAGTCGGGTGTGATCAGCGAATCATTGGAACCGGACACCTTGATCGCATCGACGCCGTCTTTCACCTGATAACGGATCTGCTCGATCAGATCGCTCGCGTCGCGGATCAGCACGCCCGCCTGGCCCGGCGGAAATTCCATGCTATTCGGAAACGAATCCTCGAGACCCTGATGCGAGGTGAGCTGCCGCCCGCTCACTGCAAAACGCGGCCCGTCGAACATGCCACTATCGATTGCATCGCGCACCGATTGCGCGACGTTGTACGTCGTTGCCGCGTCGAACGCGCTCGTCACGCCGGCCTGCAGCACCTTCTTCGCATGCCAGATCGCCTTGAGCGCGCGAAACTCGACCGGCGTGTAGAGCGCCAGCTCCTCTTCCGAACGCGCCTCGCCGAATGAGATATGAGTGTGCGCGTCGATCAGTCCGGGCATGATGCTGCGCCCCGGCAACGCGATTCGTTCGAACGCATCGGTACAAAAGCGCTCAGGCAGTGCGGCTTTTTCGCCGACCCATGCAATGCGCTCGCCTTCGATCGCAACCGCGCCGTGCAAGCGTGGTGCGTTCAACGATCCGTCAATCACTTTGCCCACTAGAACGTAGCCGTGTTTCGCTTTACTTTGCATTGCCATGTCAGTGACTTCCTGGTTCGCCGCCAAAGAATGCGTTGGCCAGCAGCAGAAACTTGCCGGGCTGCTCATACGCGATCGAATGCGAGCAGTGCGCAAGCAACGCGACGTCGGCGTGTGGTAATGAGCGGCTGAGCGCCAGGGTAAGTGAATCGGGCGGAAAGCCCGGATCGTCGCGCCCGTGCAGCATCAACACGTCGGCGTGAATGCACGCGAGTTCGTCGTCGTCCAGCACGAGCCGGTCGATATAGCGCTGCTTTTCGCCCTCGAACATCGCAGAGAAATAGCGCTGGTAATCGCCGTCGAAGAGAATCTTTTCGCGGGCGGATAGATACGCTTCGTCGATCAGCGCGTGATCGGCGATCAGGCATTGCGCGGCATCGCGCAGCGCGGCGCGGTCGGCGGGAAAGGTCCACACGCGCCGCACGGCTTCGTTCATCGGAAACGGCGCACCGAGCGTCGCGGTCGTCATCACTTTCGATACGCGTGCTTCGCTCGCCGCGAGCCTCAGTGCCAACGCGCCGCCGAGCGAATGGCCGATCAGCCCGATCCGCTCGCCTGGCATCTGCGCGATCACGGCACGGCATTGCTCGAGCCACAGTTCGACATCGAAAAAAGGCGGGGCGGACTTGCGTCCAGATCGCCCGAAGCCGATCAGATCGGTTGCGAACACATGAAAGCGTTCGGCGAGCGGCCCGATCACGCGCTGCCAGTTGCCCGCCGTCGAAACGCCCGGGCCCGAACCGTGAATCATCAGCACGGGCTCGAGGCTTTCGATATTGCCGCCCTGCTGCAGATGAAACGGAATGCCATGCAGTTCGTGAACCGAATCTGTGAACGTGCTCATATCAACCTGCGGCGGTCGCTTGCACTTCGAGACGAAGCGCGTCCGTGACGAGCCGCTTGACGATCAACAACGTGTTGGTCGGATAACGGCCGCTCGGAAACATCTGCGGAAACACGCGTTCACGATAGCGGCGAAACGCATCGATGTCGTTTTCACTCACCAGATACGACGTGAACTGCGCAACGTTCTCCCAGCCGAGGCCGGCGGCATCGAGCGCGATCTCGATGTTGGCGAAGACCTGCTGACAGTGCGCATCAAAATCGTCGATGCCGACGACATTACCGGCCCGATCAGTCGCGACCTGTCCCGCAATGAATACGATGCGGCTCGCGCTCACGTCGGCAATCTGCGAATACGGGGCAAACGGAGATCCCAGTTCGGGGGGAGAACTCAGTTTAATTTTCATTAAGGTCGCTCCTGTGGGTGAGGCGCTACGTCCACTGACAATGTGCTGACACAGCAATTCATCGCGATCGAATCTATCTCGCCATATGTGCGCAATAACTTGCGCACCTTGGGAAGATTGCTCGCTAAACCTGCGGCGATTGCATGTCTTTCAAATGGACATGACTTATTGGTGAACCGATCATAGGGCGCTGAAATTGAGCCGTCACACGATAATTCTTGTCACCTAAACTGAATTTAACTAAAGTCATCCGCATGGATAAAGTCGTGCTCCCGCCACTCAATGCGCTAAAAGCGTTCGAGGCAACTGCCCGTCACTTCAGCATGAAGAAAGCGGCTGAGGAATTGAATGTGACGGCCGCCGCGATCAGCCATCAGATCCAGAAGCTCGAAGAGCACCTCGGCACCAAACTGTTTCGCCGTCGTTATCACGCGATCGAATTGACCGAAGTCGGTCAGGCCTGCCTGCCGCTGTTGCAGCAAGGGTTCGAATGCATGCGTCAGGCAATCGAAGTCGCGCACCGTTATGTCGGCACCGATGTATTGACGATCGACGTACCACCCTCCTTCTCCTCACATTGGCTGATGCCGCGTCTGCAAAGTTTCATGGCCGCGCATCCGCAAGTCGACGTGCGTGTTTCCACCCGCATGCGGCAATTTTCGAAGACATCCGGCGGACATCGCGGCGATGTGCAGACGGTATTGAACTGGGCGTCGGAATCGGACATCGTGGTGGCGTTCGGCAACGGCAACTATCCGGGCATGGTGGTAGGCCGCTTGATGGAACTGTCGATCGTGCCGCTTTGCAGCCCGAAACTCGCGAATGGCGAGCATCCTATAAGGCAACCTGAAGATCTGCGCCATCATGTGTTGCTGCATGACGACCGCGGTCTGCTATACGGTCACGAGTCGTTCTGGAATATGTGGCTGCGCGTGGCGAATGTCGAAGGTATCAACGCCGGGGTCGGCCCGCGCTTCACGCATGCCGCGCTGGCACTCGAAGCAGCGATCGCGGGACGCGGCATCGTCGCGACCACGCCTGCGCTCGCGACCGCCGCGTTGAGCAGCGGACAGCTCATCGAACCGTTTCCGCTGCGCGTACCGCTCAACGACACGTATTGCGTCGTCAGCAGTCCGGCTGCGTCGGCACGTGAAGTGGTTTCGCTCTTTCGCGATTGGCTGCTCGAAGAAGGACGCAATTCTCCTTGAGCATCGCGATTCAACCAACGTCGCTTCAACTGGCCACGAGCGCTCTCAGTCGCGCAAGCGATTCCTTCACGATCTCGCCGTAGCTGCGTCGCTCGGATTCGCCTACCCATTGTGCGAACGCGACCCGAAAGACGGCGATGCCGGCCTCGGCCGCGAGGCTCGCGTCCGGCTCGCCGACACCGCGCTCGCGCAGCGCCTGCGCGAGCGCCGCGGACAGCGTCGCCAGTTTGATCAGCTCACGCTCGCGCAGGTCCGTGTTGGCCGCGATCACCGTGCTGCGCATGCGCGCGAACGGGCGCCGGTCGTCATCGAAGAAATCTCCGGCCTTCGTCAAGGCGGCGGCGAGCGCGTCTACCGCCGATGCCTCGGCCGGCGCCTGGGCCAACGCATCGACCATCGTCTGCTGAAGACGTTCGGAACCGTTGAACAGCACTTCGCGCTTATCCGCGAAGTAGCGAAAGAACGTTCGCGCAGTCAGCCCCGCGCGCTCCGCGATGGCTGCCACGGTCGTCTGTTCGTAACCGATCTCTCCGAACAGTTCGATGGCCGCCGCACGGAAACGGCTCTCGGCATCGGGCTCCCAGCGACCCATATTTTTTCTCTCTTGTGTTGACACAGAGTGACATCGTAAGCCTATACTGATGTCACTCAATGACATCGCGGATGTATCTCATGCGAATTCTCGTCACCGGCGCCTCGGGCTGGATCGGCTCGGCCAGCGTCAAAGAACTCATCTCGGCGGGACACCACGTTCTCGGCCTCGCCCGCAACGACGAATCCGCAGCCAAGATCGCCAGGCTTGGTGCCGAAGTGGTGCGCGGCAGCCTGGACGACCTCGCCAGCCTGCGCGGCGCAGCCACGCTAGCCGAGGGCGTCGTGCACCTCGGCTACAACCACGACTTCTCGCAGATGGCGGCTGCGGCACAGACCGATCGCGCGGCCATCGACACGTTCGCCGACGTGTTGCAAGGCACTGGCGGCCCGCTGCTGATCGCCTCGGGCACGCTGGGGCTAGCCCCGGGCCGCGTGGGCACCGAGGAGGACATGCCGGGCGCCGGGGTCCACCCGCGCATCGCCAACGCGGCCTACACACTGGGCCTCGCCGAGCGCGATATCCGGTCGATGGTCGTGCGCTTTGCGCCGACGGTGCACGGCGCGGGCGGCGACCACGGATTCGTCGCGGTGCTGGCGCGCATCGCTCGCGAAAAGCGCGTTTCAGGCTACATCGGCGAGGGCCAGAACCGCTGGCCGGCGGTGAACCGGCTCGATGCCGGCAAGCTCGTGCAACTCGCGATCGACAAGGCGACGCCGGGCAGCGTGCTGCACGCCGTCGCCGAAGAGGGCGTCGCTACGCGCGACATCGCGACGGCGCTCGGTCAGTTCCTGGACGTGCCGGTGGAATCGATTCCCGTCGACCGCGCACAGGCTCACTTTGACTGGCTGGGCATGTTCTTCGGTGCCGACGCCCCGGCCTCCAGCGCACGCACGCGTTCGCTGCTGGGTTGGGCGCCGACGCACGGGACGCTGTTGGAGGATATTGCGGCCGGACACTACCCCGGGAACTGAGTGCTCTGATATGGCGGGACGCCAGTAGACGGGAAGTCTGGTTTTGCTCCTCTCGCGATTCATCGTTGGTCGTATCGCCAGAGTTCGATGCGACCTGTGAACCCGAAGCGACCTTGGCATCGCGTACCTCGGACAGGCACTTGAACGGATGCGTCGTGAGCGCGCCGATCTCGGTCAGTCAAGGCCACCCGCAAACCACCTACATCTCATCCGCGACCTGATTCCGCAGCGTCCCGATCCGCGAAATCTCCACTTCGACCACGTCGCCGGCTTTCATCCATAGCGGCGGATCGCGGAACGCGCCCACGCCGCCCGTCGTGCCGGTGATGATCCCGTCGCCCGGCAGCAGCGTGCAGAACGTCGAGCAATATTCGATCAGTTGCGGTATCGGGAAAATCAGGTCGTCGGTGGTGGCCCGCGGCATGACCTCACCGTTCAGGCGCGTGGTCAGCGAAAGCCGCGACGGATCGCCGACTTCGTCGCGCGTAACCAGCCACGGCCCGAAGCCGCCCGTCTGCGGAAAGTTCTTGCCCGGCGTGAACTGCGACGCACGCTGCCGTCGTTGTAGCAGGCATAGCCGGCGATCACGTCGAATGCATCCGCCGCCCTCACGTGACGCGCGCCTGCCGATCACGACGGCAAGCTCGCCCTCGAAATCGAGCCGCTCCGATACCGACGGACGAACGATCGGCGCGTCGTGCGCCGTCTGCGAGTCGGCAAAGCGCGCGAAGATCATCGGTTTGTCGGGCACCTCGCGTCCGGTCTCCTTGACGTGCGAAAGGTAATTGATGCCAACGCAGAGGATTTTCTGTGGATCGGGAATCACGGGCAGCAGTTCGACGTCGGCGAATGCAAGCGTGACGTCCGCCCGCGCTGCGTGGTCGGCGAGCGCACCGAGCGATTCGCGCTCCAGCGCTTCTTTCAACGTGGCGCCGAGGTGCGTGGCAAACGGTGCGGCATCGACGATTCCGCCATCGACGACGACCCCATATGACGAACGCCCCGCGTGGAGAAAGCTGACGAGTTTCATTGGAACGAGGCTCCTGCTCCGGCGCGCCGCCCGCCGACCATATCGCGCGACGCGAACGGCGGAGACCGGCCCGGAGATATACGGTTTAAGGTCAGGCGCTACCGAGCGCGCCCTGATTGACGAGTGAAACGGGACTGGCGATATGGCGCGCGCGCGGACTGCACCGAGTGCGGCGCTTCGCGCACGTCGTCCGTGCCCATGAAGCGCCGGACGCGTTCGGCATCCGCACGGTGGCGGATCTCGTCGGGCGACGCCGCCATCTTGACGACGCCGTCCTCCATGAACACGATGCGATCGGAGATCGACATCGCGAAGTCCATTTCGTGCGTGACGATCAGCATCGTCATCCCCTCGTCGGCGAGCGTGGAAATCACCTTCAGCACATCGCCGACGAGTTCCGGGTCCAGCGCGGAAGTCGGCTCGTCGAACAGCATGACGGCCGGTTCCATCGCCAGCGCCCGCGCAATGGCCACGCGTTGCTGCTGGCCGCCCGACAACTGATGCGGATACTTGTCCGCGTGAGCGAGCAAGCCGACCTTGTCCAGCAAACGAAGCGCCTGCACACGCGCCTCGGCCAGATTACGGCGGCCGTGATAACGCGGCGCGAGCATCACGTTATCGACGATGGTCCGATGGGGATCGTAATATCGGGGCTGGCGCAATTGTTATTCATTCAGACATTGCGGGCCTATTTGGCTCATGCGCCGAACGGCGACGAGGGGTGGTTGAAAGGCTTTGGCGACCAACGGTTAGCCATTGTGCTCAGTAGCATTGCGGTCGGGTACTCATCCGAGAGTGCCTTCAGCAGCGCATTCAAGCGTGTAATGGCTGTTGCCCCCGGTCAGTATCGGCGGACAACACAGGGGGAAGGCGAGGTGCAGCAAACGCCTGGCAAATCCGACACGCTCCACTTCTAGGTGCAATAGCCTGGACTAATGTGACAGCCGCGCGACCCATGCGCGAACTGGCGCCGACCCGGTCCGCCCACAATTCCGGCAAAGCTTGACGTCTTGTCGTCTTGTCGTCTTGACGTCGCAACCGTCGCACCTTGATTATGTCTCGGTCAGTTGAAACCATCCGACCGCTTCCGAGAGTTTTCGCGACTGTTCCTTGAGAAAGTCAGCGATCGCCGATGACTCCTCGACAAGGGCCGCATTCTGCTGGGTCAGCTCATCGAGTTGGGACACCGCCTGGTTGACCTACGCGATGCCGACGCCTTGCTCGTCCGATGCAAGCGCCATTGCCGCTACGATGGCGCCGACGCGCTGGGCGCTGCCGACGACTTCATGCATCGCATCCCCGGCGCTCGATGCCAGTTGCGCGCCCGAGCCAACCTTGCTAGCCGAATCGTCGATCAGTTGCTTGATTTCCTTCGTCGCCTGCGCACAGCTTTGCGCAAGCGTGCGTACTTCGCCGGCAACGACGGCAAAGCCCCTGCCCGGCCACGTCCCAAGTGACGACGCTGCGACCAAACTCCTCTGGCTGGCGCTGAACAACATCACCGCAGACTGGAGTCGCGCCGCGCACGACTGGAAAGCGGCAATGAACCGATCGGCCTGCCAGCAGGCGGACCTTTATCTGTCTTGCACACGAAAATTCAGACAGTCCCGCGACAACTGCCGCCCCTAGCGTCCCCTCCCCACCCCCAACTCATAAGCATAAGCAAACCCTAACAACGCCCCCTCGTCCCATTGCCGCCCCACAAAAATCACCCCAAACGGCGCCCCCGACGCGTAAAACCCCGCAGGCACCGCAATCCCCGGCAAACCCGCAATATTGATCTCACCTACCGTCGTCTCCTGAATGACATCCTTACCATGAAGCGCAGGAAGCTCACCTCGCATCTGCGGAAACACCAGTGCATCGAGCCGTTGCGCATCCATCACCGCATTGAAAATCCGCAGATAACGCGCCTTCACTTCGACGAATTCAGGCATCTCCGGCGGCACCGACGGATCAGCCAGCGCGGCCTTGAAATCCGCGAGACTATGCATATACCGCAGTATCCCCTGCGCCCCAAAAACATCGTCGCCCTTCGTCGCCGCAGCGAATTCCGCGAAGGTCTTCAGCGACGCATGCTTGCCGAGTCGCTGAAGATACTTCTCCAGATCATACGGAATCGACTCGAGACCGCGCGCATCGAAATGCGCCAGCGGCGGAGTCGGCTTCCTCAGTTCGGCGAACCCGGAGCCCGCGAACGGATCGTCGACGAGAATCGCACCCAGACCAACCAGTTCGCCCTTGACCCGCTCATACAGCACGGCAGCTTCATCGGACAACGGTTGATTGCGCCAGCCCGGGCCATACAGACCGATGCGCTTGCCGTTCAACGCCTTCGGGTCTAGCGCCGCGGTATAACCACCTTCCGGTTGCCGGCCGACGCTCGCGAGCGTCTTCGGATCTTCGCTCGAATAGCCCGCGAGCACGTCGAGGCACAGCGCGGCATCCCTCACGTTTCGTGCAATGGGCCCCACCACATCGCGATTACCCGACAGCGGCACCACGCCCGCATTCGGCACCAGCCCGATAGTCGGTTTGATTCCAACGAGGTTCTGCGCCGACGCGGGGTTCTGAATCGATCCGCCGGTCTCTTCCGCGAGGCCGAGTACAGCCATGCACGACGCAACCGCCGATGCCGTCCCCGCACTGCTGCCGCCTGGCACCCGATCGGGCATCACTACATTGATCGTGGGGCCGGCCCAGCTATCGTTCGCATGCGAGCCGGTATGGCTCAGGATCGGCACGTTCGTCTTGCCGAGCAGAATCGCACCCGCGCGGCGCATCCGCGCGACGACCGGCGCATCACGCTCGGGCATGAGGTCGACGCCGCCTTTCTTGCTGTACAACTTCGCCCATCCCGCGGTAGTCGGAAAGCCGACCATGTCCATAGGATCCTTGATGACGACCGGCACCCCCGCAAGCGGACCCAGCGGTTCACCGGCAGCGCGCCGTTCGTCGATCCGGCGCGCGTCGTCGATTGCCGCCGGGTTCAGGAAGATCACTGCGTTGTACTTCCCGTTGTCGCGCTCGATCCTGGCGAAACAGGCGCGCGCCAGCTGCTCGGCCGTGAATGTGCCGGCCTTGAAACCCGCCTGTACGGCCTCGACCGTCAGGGCGTCCAGATCGATATCCATCGCACTGCCTCGTTCCATTCCATGCTCCTCTTGAGTTGACCGCGTGTCAGAGCTGCACGCCGCGCGTGAGTGCTCCGTCGACGACGAAGTTCGTGCCGCTCACAAAGCTCGCCGCCGGACTCGCGATGAACGCCACCGCGTTGGCGATTTCCTGCGGGCGTCCCATGCGCCCGGTCGGATTCAATGCGAGTGCGCGTTCGAATAGTGCCGCATCGTTATGCTCGATCCAGTCCCACACGCCGCCCTCGAAATAGACATTGCCGGGCGACACCGTGTTTGCGCGAATGCCTTTCGACGCGAGCTGATTCGCGAGCCCCTGCATGTAATGAACGAGCGCGGCCTTGAACACGCCATAAGGACCCGCTGCGAAATCGATCTCGCGTCCCGAGACGCTCGATATCGCGACGATCGACGCGGCCCGGCTCGCTTCGAGATACGGCATCGCCGCTTCGACGAGATTGACGGTGCCGAGCAGATCGGTCTCGAACTCCTTGCGCCACGATTGAATGTCGTTGCCGATTGCGAGCGCGCTCACATTCGCCACCACGATATCGAGGCCGCTCCACTCCGAGCCGATACGCTCGACCCACGCTTTCAGCGCGGCGCCATCCGATACATCGACTGCCGCGCCCGAGGCCCGCGCGCCGCTCAGTTCGGCGAGCGCGCTTACGGTCACGTCGACAGCAGCCTGATCGCGTGCGCATATGGCGACCTCAGCACCTTCCGCTGCGAGCGTCCGCGCAATGGCGAGTCCAATGCCCTTGGTACCGCCGGTCACGATCGCCTTCAAACCCTTCAATTGCAGATCCATGTTCGAAGCTCCGGTGCAGATGTTTGCATGTCTGTTAATCGATCGAGCGACGGCGCGCTCACTCTATATCGCGTCCCTCGCCTGACGTCATGCCGCGAGAAATCTGCAGCACTTCGCCTGCCTGAATGACGGAGTGGCAGATGTCGTCGATAGTTATGCGCTTCTCCATCGCCTGCGCGCGCAGCATGTCGTACGCCTCGCGTTCGCTCACGCGATGCATGGTCATCAGAATTTTTTTCGCTTCCTGCAAATGCCGGCTGTCGAGCAGCTTCTGTTCCAACTTGGCGATACGCTGCGCGTGCTGGCGCGAACGCTTTGCGTGATACAGCGCCATCACCACGGTCGACAGCAACCCCGATGCGCGCACCGGCGTCGTCACGATGCCGTCCGCTCCGAGCTTGATCGCCTGATCGATGAAGGTCGGATTCTCGTAGGCCACCACGCAGATGACGGGCGGCGCATCCGGTCCCGACCATTCGCCCTTCGGCGCGCGCTCGTCAGGCCGCAACGCGCGGAACACCAGGTCGACACGCTCCGGCAACGTCTCCACGGGCGGCCAGCATCGTTCGACCTGAAAACCCATGCGCCGAAGGTGGTTCGTGAGCGTCACCCCGTCGTCGTCGTCGGGATGGAAAACGACCACGTGCGCATTGCGCTCGAGGATCGAACTCGTGAGGCTGCGTTGGCCTCTGTCCGGGCGCGCGCTCACGTCAGTAGTCCCGCGTGCTCAATTTCGTGACCCAGTCCCCGAGCGTCTGACGCGTCATGTAGGGATCTGGCCCGACGGCGAACTTCGATTCGCGCAGGATAGTGAACTGGCCGTCGGCATTGGCGCGGCCAATGCGCGGATAGAGGGCCATGTGATGGTTGACCGGATCGATGCGCACCCGGCCTTGCGGCGCGGTGAACTCCGAGCCGAGCAGATGCGGCATGATGGTGCCGAGTTCATCCGAGCCGGCACGCGCGAACGCTTCGGCGAACATATGCATCTGATAGTAGGCGGCTTCCCAGTTCATGTCGGTTGGCGTGTGCGCGCCGAAGCGCGCCTGATGATGTCGCACCGCGCGATGATTCTCCGGCGTATCGATGCTCTGAAAATAAGGCGCAGCCGTGAAATGTCCTGTCGCGATGCCGCGTTCCATCGCGTGAATCTCGGTCTCGGACGTGTTGAGGCTGCCGATCGGCATGCTGGCCGGATCGAGGTCCGCGCGCGCATAGGCCTCGTAAAGATAAGGCACCGTCTCTCCGATCACTGTGCAGAAGATCCAGTCCGGCGACTTGCGCCCGATATCCGCGACCACCTGGTCGAACTGGTCGCGCGTGGCATCGAGCGACAAATAGCGCTCGCCGAGGATCGCGCCTTCGGGATGCTGAAGCAGTAGCTCCTGCATCGTCCGGTTGCATTCGTACGGATAGACATAGCTCGAACCGACAAAGTACACGCGCGCGCCGAACGTCTCCGTCATGAAGTCGGCGAGTTGCACACCGTTCTGGTTAGGCGACGCGCCGCTATAGATGATGTTGTCCGAATACTCGAAGCCCTCGTACATCTGCGCATAGATCAGCAGCCGGTTGTGCTTCTCGACGACGGGCAGCATCGCCTTGCGGCTGGTCGACGTATAACCGCCGAAAATGGTATTGACGCCGTCCTTCACGATAAGCCGCTCCGCCAGCTCGCGAAACGCGGCCGGATCAGAGCCGGGATCGTATTGAAGCGCGACGAGTTCGCGCCCGCCTATGCCGCCGCGCGCGTTGATCTCCTCGACGGCGAGGCATGCGCCGCGCCATTGAGATTGTTCGAGCAACGCGGTAGAACCGGTCGTCGAGCTAAGCAGGCCCACACGGATGGGATCGGATAATGCCATTTCTTGACGTGCTCTCGGATGCGCGCGGAGCATAGGCTCCGCGCTTTGGTCGTGTTACTTCGATTCTCCCGGCTGATGCTTTACTTCAGGTAGTGCTTGGCGACCATCGCGCCCACCGTATATTTTGGGTCGACAAAATTACCGAGACGTACCTTGCCGACCTGGCTCAGCATCATGTACGCATCCCACTTGTCAAAGCCATACTCCGCAGCCATCCACAGCACGAGTTCGCGATAGGCGATGCGCGTCGCGTCCTCCAGCGGCCGCGCGCTGCCGATGCTCATCAGCGCGTCCTCGTTCTCCAGACGCGGCCAGTCGATCTGCCATTTCTTGATGAGATCGACGCGCACGGTCGTCGTGCTCTGATACTCGACGGCCGTGCCGCACACTTCGCCGTCACCCTGACAGGCGTGCGCATCGCCGATGAAAAGCCGCCCGCCCGGAGAACGCACCGGCAGATACGTGATGCTGCCCGGCCCCATGTCGGGGACGTCCATATTGCCACCGTGATTGTCGGGTGTGAGCGAATTGATCGAATCGATTTCGGGAGAAAGACTCAGCGTCCCGATATGCGGTTTGTACGACAGCGTATTGCGTTTGCTCCAGTACACGTTCTCTTCGTCGATCTTGATCTTCCGTACGATTTCCGGCAACGGCTCGTTGAGCAGCGCGGTGTAATCCGTGCCGGTCAGCCCGCCGAAGTTCGGAATCATGCAGCAGAAGCCGTGCGGATCGTCGCCGCGCGGCGCCATCTTCTCGATATATACCGCGACCACGTCGCCTTTCTCGGCGCCTTCGATCATGATCGGCCCGTTCTGCGGATTGAGAAAAGGCACCTGCAGCACCTGCGACGGCTTGTCGGTTTCTTCCCTGATCTTGCCTTCGAAGGCGTCGCGCGTTTCCACCACCACGCGATCCCCCGGCTTGACGTGCAGAACAGGCTGCGAATATGGGCCGATCGTGTAGTGATAGGTCTTCTGCATCTCCTCGGTGAGATGGTGTTCCACCGGCTCTCGATCGGCGCCGACACCGCGCTTCATCATGATCGATTCTTCAAGCCATTTCATGTTCCGCTCTCCGTCACAGTGCCAGATACTGGCGAATCAATTGTTCGTCGCCGAGTTGCTCAGGGCTCAATGTCTCGACGATACGGCCCTTGTCCATCACGCAGCAGCGATTCGCGATGCGCTCGACCATGCCCATATCCTGCTCGACCAGCACCACGCCGATACCCGTGTCGTGCGCGATATGCTGCAGCGTGTCGCCGATCAGATCGACGATAGACGGTTGAATGCCTTCGGAAGGCTCGTCGAGCAACAGCACCTTCGGCGCGCTGATCAGTGCGCGGGCAATCGCCAGTTGCTGCTGTTCGCCCCCGCTCATGGTTCCCGCCTTCTGCGTATAGCGTTTCTTCAGAATCGGAAAATAGCCGACGACTTTCTCTTTCATGTCCGCGGCGCGCGCCCGATTCGCCTGCGCGCCGACCTGCAGATTCTCGGCAACGGTCAGCGCGCCGAAGATCTCGCGCCCTTGCGGCACATAGCCCATACCGCTCTGCGCCCGGGCATACGGCTTGTCCTGGCCGATCGCATTGCCTTCGAGGCTGATTTCGCCGGCATCGAGCCTGACAAGACCGATCAGCGCGCGCATCAACGTCGTCTTGCCGACCCCGTTGCGCCCGATGAGCGCCAGCACCTCGCCGTGTCCGACGCCGAACGACACGCCGTTCAGCACGCGGCCGCCGCCATATCCCGCTTCAACGTTCGACACCTCCAGCAACGCGCTCATTTCTTCTTCCCCAGATAGACTTCCGCGACGTCGTCGCGCGCGAGAATCTCGTCGAGTGGCCCGTCGGCGAGCAGACTGCCGCCGTGCAGTACCGTGACGCGCGAGGCGATCTGCTTGACAAAGGTCATGTCGTGCTCGACCACCATCATCGTGAGGCCGTCTGCCGACAGTCGCTTGATGAGTTCGCCAGTCGCATGCGTCTCCTCCACCGACATGCCGGCCACCGGTTCATCGAGAAACAGCAGCTTCGGGCGCAACGAAACGGCCATCGCGATTTCGAGCCATTGCTTCTTGCCGTGCGACAGATGGCGCGCGAGCACGTGCTCTTCGTTTTCCAGCATGAAGCGCCGCAGCAGTTCGTCGAGACTTTCGGGCCGGTCATCCTTCGCGCGGTGCAGCGACAGATGCAAATGCTGACGCACGCTCAGATCGGGAAACACACCGGGAATCTGGAACTTGATACTCATGCCCATACGGATGCGCTCGTGCGGAAGCACATGGCTCATGTCCTTGCCGAGAAACAGCACGCTGCCTTCGGAAGGGCGATGCTCGCCCGTGATGAGCTTGAAGAACGTGCTTTTGCCCGCACCGTTCGGCCCGATCACGCAGCGAATCTCGTTCGCCTCGATACTGAAGTCGATGCCGTTGATCACATGCGCGCCGCCAAAATGCTTCTTGAGCCCGCGCGTTTCGAGCAGCGTGGTCATGACTTGCCCTCCTCTCGCTTCAGACATGCGCCGGTGTGGTGTGAACGGCCGCCCGTGCGGCTCGACAGACGCCGCAGATGCCGCGCGACGAACGGAAGCAGACCTTCGGGCGCGGCCAGCACGACAATCAGCAGAATCGCACCGAGCAGGATCAGCGCGTACTGGCTGCCGTATACCGCGAGATTCTGCGAGAGCCACACGAGCAAGGCGGTGCCGATGATCGTTCCGCCGATGCTCTTTCTTCCCGACGTCGCGACCCAGATCACCGGCATCGCGGCAGCGGTGAGGCCCATAGTCGACGGCGTGATGTAGGAGCCCCAGATCGTGTACAACGCACCCGACAATCCGCCCAACGTGCAGCCGAGCACGAACACCATCAGTTGATGACGGCGGATGTCGACGCCTAGCATCTCCGCCCGCTGCGGATTCTCCCGGATAGCGATGAGGGTCAAACCGAAGGTGCCGTCGAGCAGCTTGCGCATGATCGCGTAGACCGCGATCAGCAGAAGCAGCACGAGGTAGTAAAAGCTCACGTTCTCCAGCGTGAGCGGGCCGCCCGGCCACGGAATGGTCAATTGCGGCATGCCGCCCATACCGTTGTAGCCGTTCAGCCGTGCCTCGCCGATCGCCCACTGCGGCCCTGCCGTCTGCGACATGAAGGTTTCGAGCACGAGCGTCACCGACAACGTGACGATACCGATGAACACGCCCTTGATGCGCCCATAAAAAATCATGTAGCCGATCAGCGCCGCGACGACGATGCTCACCACGATGCCCGCGCCGAGCCCGAGCCACGACTCGAACCACGTGTCGCCATAGTTGAGCGTGAAGATACCGTAGGTGTAGCCCGACAGCCCGAAGAACGCGGTCTGCCCGAACGACAGGATGCCGCCGTAGCCCCACATCGCGGCGAGCCCGAGCGCGCTGAACGCCCACAACAGACAGTAGGCGAGATTGCCGCTGGTGTTCGCATCGACCACCAGCGGCAGACATAGCGCCAGGAGCCACGGCACCGTATGCAACGCGCGAGTTGCGGCACTGGTCGAAGGCCCTTTCATTTGCTTCACGTCTGCCTCCTAGCGCAAGCGGGTGAAGAGATTGCCGAGGCCTTGCGGCATCAACCGGATCACGACGATGACGGTGACCAGCAGACCGATCTGTCCGAACAGCTGCCCATAGGACGCCGTCAGCGCGGTCTGGATGATCGCGAGCACACCGGCCGCCGGTGTCGTGCCGGCGATCACGTTGGCGCCGCCGACCACTACCGACACGAAGGCCTGCACGATGAAGTTGCTGCCCATGGTCGGCACCGCCGTCATGGTCGGCGCGTAGAGCGCGCCGGTGAGGCCCGCGAGTCCCGCGCCCAGCGCGAAGGTCAGCGTATAGAGCCGGTCGGTGCGCAGGCCGAGGCATTGCGCGATATTCGCGTTCTGGATCGTGGCGCGCGCGCAGACGCCGTAATTGGTTTTGAAGAACAGCAGGTAGAGGCTGAACAGGATGGCGAGCGCGATACCGGGCAGCACGGCGCGATACGTCGAGAACGAATACTCGCCGAGCGAAAACGAGCCGAACGGTGTGCTGATCCCTTCGATCGACGGACCGGCGACGAGCAGCATGGTCTGCTGCACGATCAGGCTGATTGCCCACGTTGCCACGACGGAGTCGAACAGACGGTCATAGAGATGGCGAATCACCAACCGTTCGATGATGACGCCCGCAAGCGCCGCCGCGAGCGCGCCGAGCAGCATCGCGAGCGGCAGCGGCGCACCGTGCTTCGCCGTGATGATGGTCACGTACGCGCCGCACATGATGAACTCGCCATGCGCGAGATTGATGACGCCCATCATGCCGAAAATCACCGCGAGACCGAGCGCCGCGAGCACCAGATACGCGAAGTTGTCGCCGAACTGATAGATGAGCGAATAGAGAACCGATAGAGTGGCCATACGTGCTCCACGTTCAGGAGGCCGGCGCGCGCGAGCATGCTGCATTTCCCGCGCGCCGGCTTCGGATCAGGACTTCTTGGGCAGGTTCGACGGCGTGTATTGGCGATGATCCGGCCGGTTCGGCAGATCGCAGCCGACCTTGCCGAGCCAGTAAGGCTGCACGTCGTCCCAGACCTTCGGAATCTCGACCGAGTGATCCTCCTTCACGTGCACGAGATAAATCGTGTGACTCGCGTGATGGCTCTTCGGATCCATGCACACCTTGCCTTGCGCGCCGGTCGTGCAGATGTCGCCGCTTTCGAGCGCTTTGCGCACCGCGTCCTGATTCGTCGACTTCGCTTTTTCGACCGCGGCCTTGTAGAGATAGAGGGCGTCGTAGGCGTTGGCGGCTTCCTGGTTGATGTACGGCTCATTCGGGAACTTCGCGTGGAAGCGCTTCTTGAAGTCGTTGCTGGCGGGCGAATCGACCTCCTCGACGTAGTTCGCCGTCACGTACATGTCCTTCAGCGCAGGCGGTTTGAAGCGCTTGTGCTCATAGGCCTGACCGACGTTCACCGAACTCGCCATCGGCAGATTCAGATGCGCCGACGCCTGCTGCTCGTAGTACGAAGACTGATTCGCACCGACCAGCAGCGTGACGACGAAGTCGGGCTTCGCCTTCTGGATGTTCTGAATGGTCTGGCCGAACTGCGATACCGACAGCGGAATGAATTCCTCGCCGACCATCGTGCCGCCGTTTTCCTTGACGATGTTGCGTACCCACTCCGCCGAAATCTGCCCGAAGTTGTAGTCGGCCGCGATGGTGTACACCTTCTTGCCGTACTTTTGCATCATCCACGGAATGAGCGTCGAAAATTGCTGCTCGGGCACCGCGCCGGTAACGAAGGTGTTCGAGTCGCAAACGCCGCCCTCATACTGATTGTCGTACCAGTAGAGTTGATGCGCGCGGTCCATGATCGGGCGGATTGCCTCGCGCGATGCGCTGGAGAACGCGCCGAAAATCACATCCGGCTTGTCGGTCTGCACGAGCCGCCGGGCCAGTTCCTGAAACTTGGTGTTGTCCGACTGGGTGTCGTAGGCGATCAGCTTCACCGGGCGGCCGAGAATGCCGCCCTTCGCGTTGATCTCGTCGACGGCGAGTTCCGTGGCGTGAATCTTGGGAATCGTAGCCAGTGCGAAATTCCCCGAGGCGTCTTCGAGCAAGCCGACCTTCACGGGATCAGCGGCGCTCGAAGCGAGCGAAGTCAGTGCGAGTCCTGCGGTAAGGGCGAGACGCATCCAGCCCGACGGCTTCAGCAACATGCGGGTTCTCCAGAGAGGGGCGCCAGACGTGAGCGCTAGAACAGGGGGAAAAAACGTGCACAAAAAAAGCCCCCTGACGAACGGCGAGTTCGTCAGGGGGCTTCTGTGCCGGATCCTCGGGCGGACATCTTTGTCAGGCCTCGAAGGAGTGACTTGAGTCTAAAGCGCCATATTTTTGTTTGTCAACTGCTGACAAAAATTTCGGGGTGCTTCGCGAGGGTGGGCTGGACGGGAGGTTGAAGTCGATACCGGGTTCTCCGATTGGTAAAGCGTGGGGAGTCCGCAGTGTTCTCAAACTGACCGACATTACATGATGCTGTTACGGATGGCGCCGCCTGCTTTTTTAATCAGCCATTCGTCAGATCTCTGACCATGTCACGGTATCCGGTGGCCAGTTTCCGCGCCTCGCCAAGCGAGACTCGCGAAAGCGGACCGAGGCCCATCTCCCGCACGCGCCCGTCAAGCCTGAAGCGAAATACCCATGAGCGAGCGCCACTGTCGGCGATCTGCATATAGAGGCCACCGCCGTCGGCGTAATGGCCTGGCACGACCTCTTTGGCGAGCCGCAGCGCGCTAAGGCAGTGCAACTGTCGTCCTGCCATATTGCCCTCCACTCCTACCCACAAAACCCATGTCGCCACCCATAAACCGCTTTGAAATCAGCGATCTATCGGACGTTTACGGAACAGGTCGGAATAGCCCGGAAGGCCCATGTGGCGGAAGGCAGCCGGAGTCGAACCGACCTGAGAGCGTCTGACGCCCTCAACTGGGTTTGAAGCCCAGCCGCACCACCGGATACGAATGCCTTCCTACGGTGATTGAACTACATGTGCCCGATCAAAGCAGATCGAGCCAACGACTATCCGTGCGCAGCAGATGCAGCCCACGGTGGAAGCGAGTATACCCAACCCGGTCGAAGAATTCCAAAAGCTGGATCGCGCGTTTGCGGCCCAGTCCCGTCACATCGCGAAACGGTGCGGCCGCAACCGTGCCGGCATTCTTTTGCGCCTCGGCCGCCGCAATCGAAGCCAGTTCCCGAATCACCTCCTGGTGATAAAAGAGATCGCGCACGACCTGAAACAGCTCGCCCTGCCGCGCGAGCTTGCGCATCAACTGACGCACGCGCTCTTCGGATACGCCGTGTGCGGTGGCCAGATCGCGCACCCACGGCGGATCGAAACGTCCCGCTTTCACCGCGGGAATCAACGTTGCCGCGAGCGAGCGATCTGCATCGTCGAGCGTCACCGTGTGGCCTGGCAGATGCAACCAGGGCCCGCGTTTGACGATCTCGCCACGCAGCGCGGCATCGTCCACAAGCGCGCGCCACAGCGCGTCGTCCACCAGCGGCGCCGCGATCCGCCGCAAGCGCGAGACGTCCGGGCCCAGCTCATCCGGCGAGCGTTCGTGGTATTCGGCGAGCGTCGTCGTCAATCGCGTGTTGAGCGCTCGCCAACGCGCATCGGCAACCAGTAATGCATCCTCGTGAGGCAGTTCGACTACGCGCGTGCCGGGCGGCAACGCCAACGCGGCTGCCGGCATGCCTGTCAAGCGTTCCAGCAGCGAGCGCGACAAACCATGCGGCGCTCTTGCGAAGAGGGCGTCGAGCGTGCCGGTGTCGAGCATGACCTGAAGCGCGTCGAGCCACACCAGCCGCTCAACCGAACGACGCTTGCGCGACGGCGCGAACGGATCGAGCACATGGCCGCCGCCAATCGTGCGAGTGGCCTGCGCATTGCGCACCACGAAGCGATCGCCCGGCACTGCACAGACAGGGCGCTCGAATACCAGTTGAACGCGGGCACGCTGACCGGCGTGGAGTGCTTCGCCATCCAGCAAGGCAACATGCGCGACCTGGTGCTGCGTGCCCAGATGCACATGCAGCGGCGCCCAATGCTCCAACGTAAGCGATGCATCGGCAAGCAGCGTCAGCATGACGTCGACTCGCTCCGAAGCCTGCGAAAGCCGCGGATCGACGATCCAATCGCCGCGCTCGATCGCACTCTTCTCGATGCCCGCGAGGTTCAATGCGCAGCGCTCGCCGGCTCGCCCCGTCTGCGCCGCACGATTCTGCGCATGAATGCTGCGCACGCGCACCGGTAAATTCTTTGGCGCAAGCAGCATCGTGTCGCCAACCGTCACGCGGCCCGATACCACGGTGCCGGTCACGATCGTGCCCTGGCCCGCGAGCGTAAAAACACGATCGACGGCGAGACGGAACAGGCCGTCGTCGCGCTTCATGCGCCACGCCGTGGCCGCCGCAAACAGATGCGCCTTCAGCGCGGCCACGCCGGGGTCGTCGGAACGCGTCGCGCATGTCTCGAAGACGGGCGCGTCCTGCAGCACGCTGCCGCTCAGAAACGCGCTCACTTCGTCGTGCACTTCCCGCAAACGCTGCGCGTCCACGCGGTCCACCTTGGTCAGCGCGACGGCGCCGCGGCGGATGCCGAGCAACTCAATAATGGCCAGATGCTCGCGCGTTTGCGGCATCACGCCGTCGTCGGCGGCAATCACGAGGAGCGCGAAATCAATGCCGCTGGCGCCCGCGGTCATGGTATGCACGAGCTTCTCGTGGCCCGGCACATCGATCAGGCCGAGCACGTCGCCGTTTTCGAGCGGCACGTACGCATAGCCCAATTCGATCGAAATGCCGCGCGCTTTCTCTTCCTTGAGACGATCCGTATCGACACCCGACAGCGCTTTCACCAGGCTCGTCTTGCCGTGGTCGATATGTCCCGCCGTACCGACGATCATGCGCGCACGCCTTTTAGCTGCCCGATCAGTTGCGCTTCGTCGGCGGCTTCGAGACAGCGCAGGTCGAGGCGCAATGCGTCGTCCGCGATACGGCCGATCACGGGCCGCGCCATCTCGCGCAGCAGCTTTTCGAGCGCGAGCAATTGGCGGCCACCGCGCTTGCCGTCCGCCGTTCTGACGACAAGGCCGTAGCTCGGCAGCACATCGACAGGTAAGGCTCCGCTGCCGATCTGACTGAACATCGGCTCCGCCGCGACCGCATAGCGTTCGCCGAGCGCACGCTGCAAAGCGGGCCGTACGCGCTCGGCGGCGAGCCGGATGTCGTCGGCGGGACGGGTCAGCAAGCGCAGCGTGGTGAGCCGCTCCGAGAGCTTTTCGGGCGCGCGATAAAGCTGCAACACAGGCTCCAGCGCGGCGAGCGTCAGTTTGCCGACGCGCAACGCGCGCTTGAGCGGATGCTTCTTGATCTTCGCGATCAGATCGCGACGCCCGACGATCAACCCGGCTTGCGGACCACCGAGCAGTTTGTCGCCACTGAACGTGACGAGGTCGGCACCGGCCTTGACGGTTTCGCGCACGGTTGGCTCGCGCGGCAAACCCCATTGGCCCAGATCGACCAGCGTGCCGCTGCCAAGGTCGACAGCAACCGCAAGGCCACGCGCGTGGGCGAGCGGCGCGATTTCATCCAGACCGACTTCTTTGGTGAAACCGTTGATCGCGTAGTTGCTCGCGTGGACTTTCATCAGCAGCGCGGTTTGCGGGCCGATGGCTTCCTCGTAGTCTTTCAGATGCGTGCGGTTCGTGGTGCCGACTTCGCGCAGCTTCGCGCCCGCGCGGCTCATGATGTCCGGAATGCGAAACGCGCCGCCAATCTCGACCAGTTCGCCCCGCGACACGATCACTTCTTTCTTCGACGCCAGCGCGGACAGCGCAAGTAGCACCGCGGCCGCATTGTTGTTGACCACGGTGGCCGCTTCAGCTCCGGTCAATTCGCAGATGAGCTCGTCGATCAGATCGTCGCGATCGCCGCGCTTGCCGGTGTCGAGATCGAATTCGAGGTTGGCGGGTTGCGTGAGCGCCTTCATGACGGACTGCACGGCCTCGTCGGGCAGCAATGCACGGCCGAGGTTGGTATGCAGCACGGTGCCGGTCAGATTGAAAACGCTACGCAGGCGCGACTGGTTGCGTTGGCGCAGCGTGGCTTCTACTGAGCTCTTCAGTTGCACGGCGTCGAGCGCGTTCACGGATGCAGCGCCCGACTGCGCGCTCGCGCGCCAGTTGTCGAGCGCCTCGCGCACCGCGCCCAACACCTGCGTGCGGCCGTACTCGCCGATCAGCGGCGTGAACTCGGCCGACGCCATCACTTTTTCCACCGACGGCACGCGCGCCATCAGCGCCCGCAATTCAGAGCCGCTTACATCGCTCACGAGGCAATCCCTTTTCTGATCTACTGGTGTCCAAGCGCTAGTGCTAGTCGGACTCGCTGGAAGACTCGTCCGCACCGGCGGCCTGTTCGGGCCACAGCCACGGATGCGGCGAAGCCCGCCGATAACCTTCCGCCCCCATCAAGAGATCCAACGTGAGACTGGCGAGATCGTCCGCGAACGGTTCGAAATCGTAGTCCTTCGACTGAATGCCGATCTTTCGATAAGTATGGCATTCGTCGCACGATTCCGCTTTCAGCGCGGCGTTCTTCGATTCGGTTTCGCGCGTGGCCTCGTCGGCATCCGGCGAACCGACCGTGTGATAGGCAATACCCTTGGTCGAATCGCAGTTCGAGCACTTCGCTCGAACCATGTGCCATTCGGTCGAGCACAACCCGCATTGCAGGTAGCGGTAGTTATCATACGCGCCGCCCACGCGCACGATGCTCGCCACCGGATGCGATCCGCACACGGGACACAGGCCGAGGGTTTCGATGTACGGCACTTCGCGCTTGTCGATATCGGCGGCGAGGTCGGTCCACACCACTTGCAGCGCGGCCACGATGAACGGCGCGCTCGCCGGGTCGACCTCTTCGAAGCGCTGCGCGAAGATCGCGTCGGCCTGGAATTCGAGCGCGGCGGTATCGAGCGTGCGCAAATGGTCGATCAGCGCTTCGAGCGGCGGCGTGAGCGGGCCCGCGGCGGCCACCTTGTCGAGCAGTTGGCGCAGCACATCGCGCCACGCCGGATCGCGCACACCGGAAAGCGCCGGAATCAGCGGCATGGAATGTTGCTGCGCGCTCGCGATCAACTCGGGGCTCGGCGGTCGCGCCTTGAAGCCTGTCATCACGGCTTGCTGCGCGTCGGCGAGCACGGCCATCAGGTGCAAATAGCCGGCGATCGGATTGTTGAGCGCCGCGAGCTGGCGCAGGCGCGCGGCGCGCGCGGAGAACACCGCAAGCCGCTCCGGCGTGCGAATGCGCGGAATCGCCGAATGGTCGAGCGACTCGATATCGCCGGCTTCGAGAATACGTTGAACCACAGTATCGACCTCTGAAAACTGAAGAGCCGCCGCCGTTCATCGAACAAGGGCGGCGGCTCGGGGTGCAGCGCGCTTTGGTTGCGCTGCCTGGGTGCCTAGGCGTGGCCCGCTATTTACCGATGATTTCCTTGAACCAGTTCGGATGATGCTTTCTCGCCCAGCCGTAGGTCACCGTGCCGCGCGTCATGGCACCGATCGATCCCTTGATCCACAACGCCGCATAAATATGCACGACGATGCCGACGATCAGCACGAACGCCGCTGCCGCATGCACCAGCGCCGCGAGCCGGACGATCTCGATCGGAAAATAGAACGAGAAGTAGCGCCGCCAGATCACGATGCCGCTTGCCAGCAACAGCAGCAGGCAGATCACCATCGTGAAAAATAGCAGCTTTTGACCGGCGTTGTACTTGCCGATCGCGGGAAGCTTTTCCTCGCGATTGTTGAGCACGTCGTCGATCTGCTTCATCCACTGAATGTCGGCCTTGTCCAGATAGTTGTGGTGCCAGAAGCGCAACGCAAGAATCAGGAACGACAGAAACATCACGCAGCCCACGAACGGATGCAGAATCCGCGTCCATTGCCCGCCGCCGAAGATCGCGTAAAGCCACGACATTGCCGGATGAAACATGGCAAGGCCGGAGAGCGCCAGCAGCACGAACGTGATGGCGGTGATCCAGTGATTCGTGCGCTCATTCGGCGTGTAGCGCACGATCAGGCTGTTGCCCTTCACGTCCTTCAACTCGGTATGCTCAGGGTGCTTCATTGGATGCCTCCCGCGAACGGCGTGCTTCGTCGGCTTCGTGCTGGGCTTCGGCTTCTTCCGCCTCGCTCACCTCGTTCGGACCCACGCGCGTGTAGTGGAAGAACCCGGCCACGGCCGCGAACGCGATACCCGCGAGCGCCAGCGGCTTGGCCAGTCCTTTCCACAACCCAACCATCGCGCTGATCTTCGGATTCTGCGGCAAACCGTGATACAGGTTGGCCTTGTCGGCGTGATGCAGCACGTACATGACATGCGTGCCGCCCACGCCGGCAGGATCGTACAAGCCGGCATTCTGGAAGCCGCGTTCCTTCAGATCTTCCACCCGGTCCGCGGCCTGCTGCTTCATGTCCTCCTTGGTGCCGAACATGATCGCGCCGGTCGGGCACGTCTTCACGCAGGCCGGTTCCTGCCCGACCGCGACGCGGTCCGAGCACAGCGTGCATTTGTACGCGCGGTTGTCCTTCTTCGAAATGCGCGGCACGTTGAACGGGCAACCGGTAATGCAATAGCCGCAGCCAATGCAGTTTTCCTCGTGGAAATCCACGATCCCGTTCGTGTACTGCACGATCGCGCCCGGCGACGGACAGGCCTTCAGACAGCCCGGATCCTCGCAGTGCATGCAACCGTCCTTGCGGATCAGCCACTCGAGATCGCCTTCGGTGTTCTCGTATTCCGAGAACCGCATGACGGTCCACGAATGCTCGCTCAGATCGCGGGGGTTGTCGTAGATGCCAGTGGTCGTACCGACCTCGTCGCGCAGATCGTTCCACTCCATGCAGGCGGTCTGACACGCCTTGCAGCCAATGCACTTCGACACGTCGATGAGCTTGGCGACCGTGCCCGTGACCGGCTCACGCACTTGCGGTTCGGGCAAGGTCGTGGCCGAGAGGCGTTTGATGTCCAGTGATTGCAGTGCCATCTCTTTTCCTTATGCCTTTTCGACCTTGACGAGGAACGACTTGAATTCCGGTGTTTGCGAATTCCCATCGCCCACGGAGGGCGTCAGCGTATTGACGAGATAGCCCGGCTTCGTGAGTCCCTTGAAGCCCCAATGCAACGGCAATCCAACGGTCTGTACCTTCTTGCCTTCGATCATCAGCGGTTTGATGCGCTTGGTGACGAGCGCCACGGCAATGATGTGCCCGCGATTGGAGGACACCTTGACGCGATCCCCGGCCACCACGCCCACTTCCTTCGCCAGATCCTCGCCGATCTCGACGAACTGTTGCGGCTGCACGATCGCATTCAAGCGCGCGTGCTTGGTCCAGTAGTGGAAATGTTCAGTCAGACGATAGGTGGTCGCCGTATGCGGGAAGTTCTCGTGCGTGCCGAACGCAGCCCGGTCATCCGCGAACACGCGCGCAGCCGGACTGCTGACGACGAGCTTGTTGTCCGGATGCAGCGGGTTGTAGCCGAGCGGCGTCTCGAACGGTTCGTAGTGCTCGGGGAATGGCCCCTCCACCAGCCCGTCGCGCGAGAAGAAACGCGCCACGCCTTCCGGGTTCATGATGAACGGATTCATGCCGTTTTCGGGCGGTTCGTCCACCTTGAAGTCGGGAATGTCCGCTCCCGCCCACGTCTTGCCGTTCCATGCGATCAGCTTGCGCTTGGGATCGAACGGCTTGCCGCTGACATCGCACGAAGCGCGGTTGTACAGAATCCGCCGGTTCGCGGGCCACGCCCATGCCCAGTTCAGCGTGTTGCCGATGCCGGTCGGGTCGGAGTTGTCGCGGCGGCCCATCTGGTTGCCCGCCTGGGTCCACGAGCCGCAGAAAATCCAGCAACCGCTCGCGGTGCTGCCGTCGTCGCGCAACTGAGCAAAACTTGCCAGTTGTTCGCCCTTCTTGGCGAGCACCTTGGTTTTGTCGGTCGCGTCGGTGACGTCGGCGAGCGCCTTGCCGTTGAACTCCATCGCGATTTCTTCCGGCGTCGGGCTTTCCGGGTTGGCGTACGGCCAGCTCATGTTGAGAATCGGATCGGGATATTTGCCGCCGTTCTTCTTATAAGCCTCGCGAATGCGCAGCCACAACCCCGACATGATCTCCAGGTCGCTCTTCGATTCGCCGGGGCCGTCCGCGCCCTGCCAATGCCACTGCAGCACGCGGCTCGAGCTGACCAGCGAACCGCGTTCTTCCGCGAAACAGGTGGTCGGCAAACGGAACACCTCCGTTTGAATCTTCGACGGATCGACGTCGTTGAACTCGCCGAAGTTCTTCCAGAACTCGGACGTTTCAGTAGCGAGCGGATCCATGATGACGAGCCACTTCAGCTTGGCCAGACCCGCGCCGATCTTCGCCTTGTTCGGCGCGGCGGCGAGCGGATTGAAGCCCTGCGCGATGTAGCCGGTCATCTTGCCTTGATTCATCAGCTCGAAGACCTGCAGCATGTCGTATGACTTATCGAGCTTCGGCAGGTAATCGAAACCGAAGTTGTTCTCCGCGGTCGCGTTATCGCCCCACCACGATTTCATGAAACTGACATGAAAGGCGCGATAGTTACGCCAGTAGCTCAACTGATTCGGCCGTAGCGGCTGGCTCGCGCGCTTCGTGATGAACGCGTCGAAGTCCTGCTCGGCTTCCAGCGGCAACGTCATGTAACCCGGCAACAGGTTCGACATGAGGCCGAGGTCGGTCAAACCCTGGATGTTCGAGTGCCCGCGCAGCGCATTCATGCCGCCGCCCGCAATGCCGATATTGCCCAGCAGCAATTGCACCATCGCGCCGGTGCGGATGATCTGCGCGCCGATCGAGTGATGCGTCCAGCCGAGCGCGTACAGGATCGTGCCGGCGCGCCCCGGGACCGCCGTCGACGCCAGCATCTCGCACACCTTGAGGAATTTGTCCTTCGGCGTGCCGCAAATCTTCTCCACCTGCTCGGGCGTATAGCGCGAGTAGTGCTGCTTCATCAGCTGATAGACGCAGCGCGGGTGCTGCAACGTCGGATCGACCTTGGCGAAGCCGTCGTCGCCGCGCTCGTAATCCCACGAGCTCTTGTCGTACTTTCGCTTGTCGGCGTCGTAGCCGGAATAGAGACCGTCGGTAAACGAAAAGTCCTCACGAACGATGAACGGCATGTCCGTGTAGTTCTTTACATACTCGTGCTGGATCTTGTCGTTGGTGAGCAAATAGTTGATCACCCCGCCCAGGAACACGATGTCCGAGCCGGTCCGAATCTGTGCGTAATAGTCCGCAACCGATGCCGTGCGCGTAAAGCGCGGATCGACCACGATCAATCTTGCCTTGCGATGCGCTTTAGCTTCGGTAACCCACTTGAAACCGCATGGGTGTGCCTCGGCCGCATTGCCGCCCATTACGAGAATCACATCCGCGTTCTTGATGTCGACCCAATGGTTCGTCATCGCTCCACGGCCAAACGTCGGGGCAAGACCTGCCACCGTCGGGCCGTGTCAGACACGTGCTTGATTGTCGAATGCGAGCATGCCAAGACTGCGGACAGTCTTGTGCGTCAAATAACCGACTTCATTGCTACCGGCCGATGCCGCGAGCATGCCGGTGGTCAGCCAGCGGTTGACCTTCTTGCCGTCTTGCGTTGTCTCGACGAAGTTGGCGTCGCGGTCCTCCTTCATCAATTTCGCGATGCGATCGAGCGCGTCTTCCCACGAAATGCGCTTCCATTCATTCGAGCCGGCCGCGCGGTACTCCGGATACTTCAGACGGCTCGGGCTATGAATGAAGTCGATCAGGCTCGCGCCCTTCGGGCACAGCGTGCCGCGATTGACCGGGTGGTCGGGATCGCCTTCGATGTGGATGATGCTGGACTTCGCGTTCTTGGCGTTGTCGCCAAGTCCATACATCAGGATGCCGCAGCCTACCGAACAGTACGGGCAGGTATTGCGGGTTTCGGTTGTGCGCGACAACTTGTACTGACGGACTTCCGCTAACGCGGGCGTCGGTGAGAAGCCCATGAGGGCGAGACTCGATCCGGCTAGCGTGGTGGCGGAGACCTTCAGAAATTGTCGCCGGGACATATGGGGCATTGAATGGCCTCGGCTCTTTTTGGGGGTACTGATCATGATTATAGAGGCCGGCATAAAGTCCTGCAGCGAGAACTTCTACCTGCTCGAATGCGATCAAATATGAAGTATCACAGCCGGTTTCAAAAGCCGCGGCATCGTTTTTGCTGAGCTGGTGAGTCATGGACCAACCCTTACTTCGGATCTTCACGCAACCATGACCCCTCCACTGCTCGATTCTTCACCCTCAGGCCGTTTTTGCACCGCAGTAAAGCGGCGGGCGCCGGCGGGTCTCGCCTCACTTGCATTCGGCGTTGCGATGCTCGCGTCGACTCAGGGCAGCTTTGCTCAGATCACCCAGGGCAGCGGCTCGTCACAGCAGGAACGTCGCACGTCCTCGATGGGATCGGCGCCTGATTCGTCCGCGTCGATGGTTCACGAATCGAACAAGCCGCAGACGAAGGATGGCGGTTCGGCGAAGTCGCGCGGCAAGACGGCAGGCCAAGGACACAAGGCCCAAGGCGCGGGCGGCTTCGATAACGGCCTCTACGGCACGGGCGCGGGCACTAACAAATAAATAGCGGATCGATCTGCGTCATCGTGTCGGCGTCGGCACGCTCGTCCCCAAGGCTGCCGCTTATGGGCAGCATGCGCGGAAATGCGTGGGCGGTTGCGGCCGCCTGGCGAAGCACCTCGCTGCGCGGTCGCTCTGCGCCGGGAACGAACAGCATTCATAATGTGTGCATTCGTAGCCAGGAATGCCCGCCACAATGACAGATACCTCCGTCCCCGCAAGTACGTCGCCCCGTCTGACCAGTCTGTCGCACGGTGGCGGCTGCGGCTGCAAGATCGCGCCCGGCCTGCTCGCCGACCTGCTCAAACGCAGTGCACCATTGCCGTTCTTTCCCGATCTGCTGGTCGGCAACGACACAGCCGACGACGCCGCCGTCTACAGACTCAACGACGAGCAGGCGATCGTCGCCACCACCGACTTCTTCATGCCGATCGTCGACGACCCGTTCGACTTCGGCCGCATCGCCGCGACCAATGCGCTGTCCGACGTCTACGCGATGGGCGGCAAGCCGCTGATGGCGCTGGCCATTGTCGGCATGCCGATCAATGTGCTGCCGCACGACGTGATCGCAGCCGTGCTGAAGGGCGGCGAATCCGTATGCGCCGAGGCCGGCATTCCGCTCGCCGGCGGTCATTCGATCGATTCGGTCGAGCCGATCTACGGCCTCGTCGCCATCGGCGTGGTCGACCCGAAGCGCGTCAAGCGCAACGCGGGCGCGCAGGCGGGCGACGTGCTGATTCTCGGTAAGCCGCTGGGCGTCGGCATCCTCTCGGCCGCGCTGAAGAAAGACCGGCTGGATGCCGCCGGCTACGCAGCCATGATCGCCGCGACGACCAAGCTCAACCGTCCGGGCGCGGAGCTGTCGAAGCTCGACGGCGTGCATGCGCTCACCGACATCACCGGCTTCGGCCTGCTCGGCCACACGCTGGAACTGGCGCGCGGCTCGCACCTGACCGCGCGCGTGCGCTATGCGGATCTGCCATGGCTGCCGGATGTGGTCAACCTGGCGGAAGCCGGCATTTTCACCGGCGCGTCGGGACGCAACTGGGACGCCTACGGCAAGAGCATCGGTTTGCCCGCCTCATTGCCGGCGACGGCGCGCACCTTGCTCACCGATCCGCAAACCTCCGGTGGCTTGCTGGTCTCGTGCGCGCCGCAAGCCGTCGACGAGGTTCTCGCGCTGTTCCGCGCCGACGGGTTCGGCGAGGCGTGCGTGATCGGTGAAATGGTTAGCGGGGAAGGCCGCGTCGACGTCATCTAGGAAGCCGGACGGCGAAAGCAACACGGCAGGGCGCGTGTCTCGCAAGCTGTCTTGAACGCTCTGCCAGCCGGTATTTACCGCGCATGAGATAATTTCGTCCTCCCCGCCGGCCCGTTTCGTCCCTAACTCCTTGAAAAACCTACTCGTCAGCCTCGAAAAAGCAGGTGATTTCGATGAAATCATCGACGTGCGCACACCCCTCGAATTCGCGGAAGACCATATTCCGGGCGCCCTCAATGCGCCCGTGCTAAGCAACGAGGAGCGTGTGCTGGTCGGCACCACATACAAGCAGGTGTCTCCGTTCGAAGCCACGCGGATCGGCGCGGCGCTCGTCGCACGCAATATCGCGCACCATCTGGAAACGACCTTCGCCGACCGGCCGCGCAACTGGCGGCCGCTGATCTACTGCTGGCGCGGCGGCAAGCGCTCGGGCTCGGTGACCACGCTGTTCAATATGATCGGCTGGCAGGCGCGTCAACTGGAAGGCGGCTACAAGACTTATCGGCGGGCCACGCTCGATACGCTGGACAGCTTGCCGGCAACGTTTTCATACATCGCGCTGGTGGGTCCGACCGGCAGCGGCAAGACACGCCTGCTCGCGGCGTTGAACGCGGCGGGCGCGCAGACGCTGGATCTCGAAGCGCTGGCCTCGCACCGCGGCTCGCTGCTCGGCGCATGGGCCGGCGTGCCGCAGCCGTCGCAGAAACGGTTCGACACGCTGCTCGTCACCGCGCTGCGCACCTTCAACCCGGCCCGGCCGGTGTTCGTGGAAGCGGAAAGCCGGCGCATTGGCTCCGTTGCGTTGCCGCTCGCGCTGCTCGACACGTTTCATCGGGGCCGCTGCGTGGAGGTGCTGTCGAGCCGTGAAGATCGCGCAGCATTCCTGCTGCACGACTACGCGCATCTGTTCGACGATCCGGAGTCGCTGAAGGCTCAACTGCAAAGGCTGATCGGTTTGCACAGCCGGGAACGTGTCACGGGCTGGCAACAGCTCGTCGACGACAACCGGCGCGCCGAACTCGCGCGCGAATTGATCGAGCGCCACTACGATCCGGCGTACGCGCGCAGCAGCCATGAGCATTTCGTCCAGTTGCCGCGCGCATTGCAGTTCAATTTTCGCCCCAACGGCGCCGATGTCGTCGACCAGGCAAGCGCGCTGCTTGCACAGGTCGACGGCAACGCGCTCGCTGTCATCTGATCAAATCCAACGTTCAAGACCATCATGCAATCAACCCTTCGACAACCGCGTGTCGCTCTCGGCTGGATCGTGTTCCTGCTGATTGCCGTCGTCGGCCTCTTCTATGTGAAATGGTTCCCGTACTACAACCGCGCATTCGTCGCCGCGAGCCAGCACTCCATCGGCAAATCCATTCTGATGGGGACGTCGGCGAGCGCGCCGGCGGCATCGTGGCAGGCCGCCATCGACTACGCCCTCGCCTACGGCAAGGCGATCTGGCAAGCCATGGTGCTGGGGCTGCTGCTCGGCTCGGCGGTGCAGGCGCTGATTCCGCCGCAATGGGTCGCGCGTGCGCTCGGCCGGAGCGATTTCAGCAGCGTGGTGAAAGGCGGCCTGATGTCGCTGCCGGGCATGATGTGCACGTGCTGCGCCGCGCCGGTCGTGGCGGGCTTGCGCGCGCGTCAGGCGGCGCCGGGTGCGGCGATCGCGTTCTGGCTCGGCAATACCGCCTTGAATCCGGCCACGTTGATCTTCATGGGCTTCGTGCTCGGCTGGCAGTGGATGGGCCTGCGGCTCGCCTTGGGCATCGTGATGGTATTCGGCCTCGGTTATCTGGTGAATCGCATGGTCACGCCGAAAGAAGCCGAAGCGTCGCGCGAAGCAATGGCGCAACTGATCACCAGCGATGTGCCCGGCACTGCGTTCACACGCTGGGTGAAAATTCTCGGCACGATGACGCTGCGGCTCATTCCCGAATACATCGTGCTGGTGCTGATTCTCGGCGCGGCGCGCACGTGGCTGTTTCCGCATGTCGGACCGGATATCGACAACAGCCTGCTGTGGATCGTCGCGCTGTCCATCGCCGGCACGCTGTTCGTGATTCCGACCGCGGGCGAAGTGCCGATCATCCAGGCCATGCTCTCGTTCGGCATGGCCGCCGGTCCGGCGGGCGCCTTGCTGATGACGCTGCCGCTCATTAGCGTGCCGTCCATGGCCATGCTCTCCCGCTCGTTTCCGCGCCGCGTGCTGACGGCGGTGGCACTGGCCGTGGCGGTCTGTGGCGTGGTCAGCGGATTGCTGGCTGTCGCCTTGGGGTTTTAAAGCATGAAACGTATCGCCGCTTTTTCTTTGACGAGCTGGTCTGCCGCCGGCCTGCTTTACTTCGGACAGCATTCGGTAGCGCTGATCGTGGTGAGCGGGGTCGTCGCGCTGGCCGGCTTCGATCTGCTTCGTCCGTAACAGCGCGCCGTATCCGAACTGAAGCGCGCGGAGCCTGATCGCTGAAGCGAGCCGTCTTTCGACGGCTCGCTTACTCCGCCAGCGCCTCGCGAATCGCCGCGAGCCACAGCACCGCCGCGTGCGCGCCCGGATCCGCGTGACCGAGCGCACGCTCGCCGACGTAACTCGAACGCCCGCGCCGCGGATGCATCGACGCCGTTTGCGCGGCGCCTTCGGTTGCCGCGTCGACGGCCGCGTTCAATGCGGCGTCGAGCGTATCGGAACGTGCGAGAGCGGCTTGCAATGCATCGGCAGCCGGCTTCAGCGCATCGACCATCGTGCGATCGCCAGGTTGCGCACCGCCTAGCGCCATCAAGCCTTCGACGCCCGCACTGAATGCCGCCGCCCAGTCCTTCGGCGTCGCTCCGCCCGATTGTTCGAGCGCGAGCGCGGCGCGCAGCAGCATGACCGCGTAAAGCGGGCCGGAGGTGCCGCCGACCACGCGCCGCAGCGTCGCCGACATGCTGCGCAAAACGCCGCCCGGCGTCGTTTCAGCCGGATAGCCGTCGAGCTCCTGAATGATCGCGCGCGCACCGCGCGACAGGCTGATGCCGAGATCGCCGTCGCCGACGCGCTGATCCATGTCGGTCAGCGTCGGCTCGGCTTTCAGCAAGCACGCGCAGACCGCTTCGATGACGCGGCGCAGCGTCGCTTCATGCGACAGCGTCGCACCGCTTGCGCGATCCGGTTCGGCCGGCGCGGGCCGCACGGAGGCCGGCGCGATGCGTCCGCCAAGCGCCGGCCACGCACTGGTCTGCGCGGCGGCATCGAGCCAACCGAGACGTTGATCGTCCACTCGCAGCAGCGACAGCGAAATGCCCGCCATTTCCAGCGCGCTCAGGAATGTGCCGGCCCACGCGCGCTCTGTCTTGATGCCGCGCTCCGCCAGATAACGCAGCGCGGAGCCGGCCACAATGTTCAATTCGCTCGACGGCGTGCCGCCCAGATTGTTCACCAGCAACGCCACCCGCTCGCCGGCCTGCAACGACAGGTCGCCGACAATCTTCTCCAGCAGCCTGTCGACGACCGCGGCGGCGGGCTCCAGCGCGCCACGCTCCACACCGGGTTCGCCGTGAATGCCGAGACCCCATTCGACCTCGCCATCGGCCAGTTCGAAACCCGGTTTGCCCGCGGCCGGCACCGTGCATGCGGTAAGTGCTACGCCCATCGTGCCGAGCGAGGCCGCCACGTCACGTGCGATCTGCGCGACCTCCGCCAGCGGGCGGCCCGATGCCGCAGCCGCGCCCGCGATCTTGTGAACCAGCACGGTCCCCGCAAGCCCGCGACGGCCCGCGTGATCGCCGCTCGCCGTCAGTGCGACGTCGTCGGCGACGATCACCATTTCCGTCGGTATGCCTTCGGCGCGCGCAATCTCAGCCGCCAGGCCAAAGTTGACGCGGTCGCCCGTGTAGTTCTTCACGATCAGCAGCGCACCGGCCGCGCCGGCCACCGCGCGGATCGCGTCGAGTACGGCGTCGGTAGACGGCGACGTGAAGACTTCACCGGCGACCGCCGCGCTCAGCATGCCGGGGCCGACATAGCCGCCGTGCGCGGGTTCGTGGCCCGAGCCGCCGCCCGAGATCAGCGCGACTTCTCCGCGCGCGACGGCGGCCTCGGCATCCGCGCGCACGACGATCGTGCTGCCTTGCAACAGCGAGAGATGGGGATTGAGCGCCGCGAGTCCGTCGAGCATATCCGGAACAACCGCGGAAACCTCGTTGATGAGCTTCTTCATTGCGTCAGCTTCCTTTTTCAAGCTGCCGGCGCTTTCGTTACGCGCTGGACGGCAGTCTATTCAGTGGCAAAAGCGGAAGGATTAACTGTACCGCGCATTGGCGAATGACGACATGACGCGGGAACACGCGGGACCGTTGGACGCACGCAGGCATTCGCGGCAAACAGGTCACGCTGCGTCTGGTTCTAGGTAATACGAAGGGGAGAAACTGACAGGACAGCGGCACGACAAACTGTGCGCCGGATGATGCGGGAACCTGACCGTAGACGAAAGCGGAGCCACTTTCGTCTACGTCACGGATGCGTTGGTAGGCTCGATTGGATTCGAACCAACGACCCCCACCATGTCAAGGTGGTGCTCTAACCAACTGAGCTACGAGCCTTTAGAGGCGCGAATTATAGAGAACCCGCAGGCTCTGCACAAGCCCCTAACGGCACTTCTGCCAGCGCAGCGCGCGGCATTCAGTTCGTGACTGCCCATTCGGTCTGCGTATCAAGCGGATAAACCGGCCGCTTCACGTGCGCGAAAGCGAACAGACCGTAATCGGAACTCGTCACACCACGGCTATCGCATTCCACCAGCGCCGCGGCGATCGGCACGAAAACCGGCCGGCAGTACATGCGCGATTTGAGCAACAGGAAACGCGCGCGACGCGGATCGATACCGACGCTCTCGAACACGCCGAGATCCCACGGTTCATGCGTGCGCTCGGTGATCACCAGCGTGAAGGCGCCGGTATCGAGTACCGCGGCGCGTCCCATGAAGGCACGCTGGCCGGTGTAAGTCGGCCCGCTGATCACGTACTCGCCATCGGTCAGCGCGCGCACCACGCCGGTCACGGCAAGCGGCGGACGCGGCTTGAGCGCATCGCTCGCAACCTTGTTGCCGATAGTCACCGTCACCGTACTGCCGACGCCGGCCGCCATCAATGCCGCGACCGCTTGCGGATCGCACAACGGCCCGCTCACGATGCCATCGAGCTTCTGCTTCAATGCCTCTTCGAGCAGATCCATCGTGTCGCATGTGCCGCCCGACATGCAGTTGTCGCCGTGATCGAGCAGGAGCACGGGCTTCTCGGCGTTCACTGCGAGCGTCGCGGCCTGCGCAACGGAGTCAGCGAGAGGCGCGCTGCGATACACAAAATCTTCGCGCTCATTCCAGATCTGCCGCGCGATGCGCTCCGCCACCGCTTCGGCCTCGGCGCGCTCGCCGCTGCCGACCACCACCACGCTGATGCACGGCGCCGCGATATCGGCCAGCGAAAAACCGGACAACACCGACACCGCGAGCATGCCGTCGGCTTCGGCGGCGCGCGCGGCATTCACGGCGCGTTTCATCGCGCCTTCAGCGGTCGCGCTGCGCAGCGTATGCGTGAGCAGCGGCGGCTGGCGCCACGCGATCACGGGCTTCGCCTTGCCGTGGACCAGATCGAACATCAAACGCGCCGCATGCGCGCCGGTCTCGTACATATCCACGTGCGGATAGGTCTTGAAGCTGACGATCACGTCGGCGTTGTCGATCATCTTTTGCGTGACGTTGCCGTGCAGATCGAGTGCAACCGCGATCGGTGCATCGGGCAACAACGCGCGCACGCGTTCGAGCAGGTCGCCTTCACCATCGTTTGAATTTTCGGCGACCATTGCGCCGTGCAGATCGAGCATAACCGCGTCGCAACCTGCCGCGGCCGACACGATCGCCTCGCAGATCGCGTCGTAGGCTGCGGCCTCGACCGGTCCGCTCGGATTTGCCGACGCCGATACGGGCGTCACGATTTCGGCATGCTCCTTCTCGGCGGCGTCGATGAATGCGGCCATCGCCGTCTGCATGCCTTGGTTCTCGGCGAACGCGTCTTCTCCATAGCTCGGTCCGTTGCGCCCGAACGCGGCCAACGGCGTGGCCACCGGCGAAAACGTGTTGGTCTCGTGATTCATTCGCGCGATGAGGATTTTCATGCGTTCGCACTCCCCGCTTTCTGCGCGGCGTTCAACATGGCCTGCAGCAGCACGTTGCAACCGGCTTCAAGATGATCCGCCCGCGCGTCTTCGATTTCGTTGTGGCTGATGCCGTCTTTGCACGGCACGAAGATCATCGCGGCGGGCGCGACTCTCGCGAGGTAAACAGCGTCGTGGCCGGCGCCGCTGATCACATCCATCGACGCAAAACCGAGCGTGTCGGCGCCCTGCTTCACGGCGCCGACCAGTTCCGCGGCGAACGGCTGCGGCGGGAAATACACGACCTGCTCGACGTCCACGGTAATGCCGGCTTTCTCGCCCGCCAGCGAGCATGCGGCGCGCAATGCACTGTCCATTGCCGTGAGCGTGATATCGTCGGCGGCACGCAGATCGACGGTGAGCGTCACGCGGCCCGGAATCACGTTGCGGGAATTCGGATGCACGTCGAGCCAGCCCACCGTGCCGCGCCCATGAGGCGCGTGATCGAGCGCGATGCGATTGACGGCATGAATCAGATCCGCCGCGATGAGCAGCGCGTCGCGGCGCAGTTCCATCGGCGTCGGGCCCGCGTGCGCCTCCATGCCTTGCACCGTCACGTCGTACCAGCGTTGGCCGAGCGCGCCTTGCACCACGCCGATTGTTTTGTCGTGTGCTTCCAGCACCGGCCCCTGTTCGATATGCGCTTCGAAATAGGCGCCGACCGTGTGCGGCTTTTCGTTCTCGCCCGCATATCCGATCCGGGACAGTGCGTCGCGCACCGATACCCCTTCGCGGTCGCGTTGTTCGAGCGCATGCTCCAGGGTGAACGCGCCGGCGAACACGCCGGAACCCATCATCACCGGCACGAAGCGCGAGCCTTCTTCATTGGTCCACACCGCGACTTCCAGCGGCGCCAGCGTCCGCACATTGGCGTCGGCAAGCGTACGCAGTACTTCGAGACCCGCGAGCACGCCGTAATTGCCGTCGAACTTGCCGCCCGTGGGTTGCGTATCGATGTGGCTGCCGGTCATCACCGGCGCAAGATCATCGCGCAACCCGGCGCGGCGCGCGAAGATGTTGCCGATCGCGTCGATCCGCACGGTGCAGCCGATTTTCTTCGCCCATGCGATAAAGAGGTCACGCGCCTCGCGGTCCAACTCCGTGAGCGCGAGCCGGCATACGCCGCCTTTATCGGTAGCGCCGATCCGCGCGAGTTGCATGAGACTGTCCCAAAGCCGCGCGCCGTCGACTCGCAGATCGGCAAACGTCGCGACGGTTGTTGATTCGTGAACTTGCATCGATGCTTCCTCGTATTGAAGACTGAGTACGCGTCAGACCACGCCGACGCCGAGATAACGGTCCTTGATCGAGTCGTCCGCGGAAAACGACGCGTTATCGCCGGAATACACGATCACGCCCTGTTCGATGATGTAGTGGCGGTCCGCGAGTTGCGTGCAAACTTCGAGGTTCTGCTCGACCAGCAGAATCGCCACGCCCGCCTCGCGGATCAGCTTGAGTTGCGCGACGATCTCTTCGACGATCACCGGCGCAAGGCCTTCGACCGGCTCGTCGAGCATCAGCAAACGCGGGTGATTCATCAGCGCGCGGCCGATTGCAAGCATCTGCTGTTCGCCGCCGGATAGCTGTGCGCCCCCGTTCGTGCGCCGCTCCTTGAGACGCGGAAAAATGCGGTAGATGTCGTCGAGTTGCCACGGCGAATCTTTGCGCGCGCCGAGCCGCAAGTTCTCTTCGACCGTGAGCAAACGAAAGATGCCGCGATGCTCCGGCACGAAACAGACACCTCGTGACGCGATCTTGTGCGGCGGCAGGCCGCCGATTGCGGCGCCGTTGAACGTGACCGTGCCGCGCTGCGGCGCGACGACACCAGCAATCGCTTTCAGCGTGGTCGACTTGCCGGCGCCGTTGCGGCCCAACAGCGTCACTGTTTCACCGTCGTTGATTTGCAGTGACACGCCTTGCAGGATGTGGCTCTTGCCGTAGAAGCCGTGAATCTGCTGCACGTCGAGAATCATGCGCGGCCTCCGGTGATCATGTTGCCGAGATAGGCGCTGCGCACGCGCTCGTCGCCGCGAATGTCGTCGGGGCGGCCTTCCACCAGCACGCGCCCTTGCTGCATGACGGTGATCGTGTCGGAAATGTCCATCACGATGCCCATGTTGTGTTCGATCAGCACGACTGTGTAATCGTCGCGCAGGCCGCGAATCAATTGCTTCATATCGTCGAGATCGTCGATACCCATGCCCGAGGTCGGCTCGTCCAGAAAGATGGCCTTGGGCCGCGCGGCCAGTGCCATGCCGACTTCGAGCCGCCGCTGCTGACCGTGCGAGAGCGCGCCCGCCGATACTTCGCTGAAACGCTGCAGAGCCAGTCGTTCGAGCACGCTATCGACGGTATCCGAATGAGTGAGCGCACCGTGCGGCGGCGCCCACGCATTCAGCGCGCGCACCGCGTCGACACCTTGCGCGGCGAGCCGCAGATTTTCCCGTACGCTCAGGTTGGCGAACAGGCTGGTTACCTGGAACGAACGCGCAACGCCGCGTCGTACGCGCTTGTGGTCCGGCTCATGCGTGACGTCGTGGCCGTCGAAAACGATCTTGCCTTCGGTGATCGGCAGCGTGCCCGTCAATACGTGAAACAGCGTGGTTTTGCCCGCCCCGTTGGGGCCGATGACGGAATGCACCGTGCGCGGCATGATGTTCAGCGTGACGTCAGCAAGTGCCGTGAATTTTCCATAGCGCTTTACAACGCCACTGGCTCGCAGAATCGCTTCGCTCATACGGGCTCCTTGTCTGCGTCATTGTCTGCGTCATTGTCTGCGTCATTGTCTGCGTCATTGCCTGCATCGGTAGACGATCTGCGGCGTAGCGATTGCCAGATGCGTTCGCCCAATCCCCACAGCCCGCGCTGCATGAACAGGCTCACGGCGATCAGCACGATGCCGAGCAGCAACAGCCAGCGCGGCCACAACGTGGAGAGCCAGTCGGCGAACAGCACGTAGAACGCGGCGCCCAGTACGGATGCGAACAGATTGCCTGTGCCGCCGATCACGGTCATCACGAGGATCATCTCGCTCGTGTGATAGTCGATGTTGGAGAGCGGCGCGATGCCCGTCATCAGCGCATGCAGCGCCCCCGCCAGCCCCGTGACCGCGCCGGAGATCACGAACGCCATCAGTTTGAAGCGTTTGACGTCGTAGCCGACCGCGGCCGCGCGTGCCTCGTTGTCGCGAATCGCCAGCAACGTACGGCCGAATACGGAGTGCGATACGCGCATCAGCAGCCAGAACACCACGAGAAACAGCACGGCGACGAAGCCGTAGTATTGCCACGGCGAGGTCAAGGGCACGATCGTCTTGCCGAACAGTCCAAGCGCCGGGCGCGGAATGTCGAGCAAACCGTTGTCGCCGCCGGTCAGATCGGGCGTGGTGTATGCGAGGAAATAGAACAGTTGCCCGAACGCGAGTGTCAGCATGACGAAGTACGTGCCACGCTGACGAATCGAAAACCAGCCGACGAGCGCCGCAGCCGCCGCGCCGATTACGGCCGCTGCAAGCAACGCCGCCGGCACCGGCAGCGCCGTCCTGGTGAGAACCAGTCCCGCGCAATAGCTTCCTAGCCCGAAGAAAATGCCCTGCCCGAATGAAAGCAGCCCTGTGTAGCCGAGCAGCAGATTGCAGCCGAGTGCGGCGAGCGCGAACACTAACACTTCCGTGGCCAGCGATCCGGAGCGCAGCGTCAGCGGCAATACGCACACCACTAGCAGCGCAAGCAGCAGGAAGCGATAGCGATGCAGCGAATGCTTCAGGCCCGGCTGGGCCCTTACAGAAGAAGCGCTTTGCACGATGGGCTTCGAGGTGTCGATCATGCCGCCCTCCCGAGCAAACCGTTCGGCCGCAGCAACAGAACAGCCGCCATCGCGACGTAGATCATGAGTCGCGCGCCTTCCGGCCACAAGGTACTCATTACGCTTTGCACGATCCCCACCAGCAGTCCGCCGACCAGTGCACCGAGGAAATTACCCATGCCACCGACCACCACCACGACGAATGCGACGCTGAGCGCTTCGATGCCCATGAAAGGATCGACACCGCGAATCGGCGCGGCAAGCACGCCCGCCAACGCGGCCGTTGCAGCGCCGAGTGCGAATACGAGGCTGAAAACACGCAATACGTTGATACCGAGCAGCGAGACCATCTCCGTCGATTCACTGCCCGCGCGCACCGCGCTGCCTAGCCGCGTGCCTTCCAGCACCCACCACAAGAGCGCTGCCAATACCGCCGTGAAGCCGATCACGAAGAGACGATACTTCGGATACACGAAGCTGCCCCAGATCACCACGCCGTTCAGCATGTCGGGCACCGCTACGTTATCGCCTAGCGGCCCCCAGATCAGGATCGCGCATTCCTGCACCACAAGCGCGAGACCGACGGTCACGAGAATATGGAACTCATGCTGCTGCGCGTAGACGTGCCGCAGAATCAGTTTCTCGACAACCCACGCAAGCGCGCCCACGACTATCGGCACTACCACGAGCGCGGTCCAGAAACTCATCGACCATTGCATCGCCTGATAGCAGAAATACGCGCCGAGCAGATAGAACGCACCGTGCGCGAAATTCACGAAGCGCAGCAAGCCGAACACGATCGACAACCCGACCGCAAGCAGGAAATACAGCATCCCCACTCCGATGCCGTTGACGATCTGCAGAAGATAAACGTTCATGGCGTCCGTCTAAAGGGTGGTGCGAAGGAGCATCGCGCTGCAGTGCCGCGTGGGCGTGTGCGTTGTGCGTGCGCGATGTGCAGGCCGCGCTCGCGTGCGGCATGCAGACGTCAAGCCATCTTGCAGCCGGTCTTGTCGAGCGGCAGGAACGATTGGCCGGAACTCACGATATCCGCGTAATCGTCGGCGTTTTTCATCTTGTTCTTCGCCTTGCCCTTCAACAGATAATAGTTCTTCAGTACCTGGTGGTCCCCTTTGCGGACCTCCTCCGGGCCAGTCAAACCGTCGTATTTCATGCCTTCAAGTGCTGCGATCACCTTCTTCGGATCGACATTGCCCGCTTTCACAATGCCGTCCAGCAGGATCTTCGTGCAAATATAGGAGCCCGCGAGGCTGTAGTTGGGATTCGCCTTGAATGCGGCGTTCGTGCGTTTGACAAGATCGCGGTTGAGCGGCGAATCGATGTCGTGCCAATACTGCGCGCCGAAATACACGCCTTCGCAAAGGTCCGCGCCAAGCGATTCGAATTGCTCGAGTCCGGACGCCCACGCCATCAGAATCGTGCAGTTGTTCTTCATGCCGAAGCTCACGGCCTGGCGCAACGTGTCGGACGACTGCGAGCCAAAGTTCAGAATCAGCAGAACGTCGGGCTTTGCGGCAACTGCGTTCGTCAGATAGCCGCTGAACTCTTTCTCATTGAGCGAGTGGTAGCTGTTACCCACGTGCTCGATACCCTTCTCTTTGAAGATCGCCTTGGCGGCCGACAACAAGCCGTCGCCGAACACGTATTGCGGTGTGATGGTGTACCAGCGCTTTGCCTTGGGCAGCGTCTGGATCAGCGGACGCACCGTCTGCTCGATCGCGCCGTAGGTCGGCACCGACCAGCGGAATGTGGCGTCGTTGCAGTCCTTGCCTGTGATTTCATCCGCGCCTGCCGTGGTGATGAAAATGCCGCCGGCTTTCTGCACTTCCTTGCCCATTGCCAATGCTTCGGAAGACAGAATACCGCCCGCAAAGAAGCGTGCATTCTTCTGCTGCGCGATTTCCTGCACACGGCGCACTGCGGTTGCCGGCTTGCCTTCCGTGTCGAGTACCGTGTATGCGAGCGGTTGACCCAACACCTTGCCGTACTGCTCGATAGCGAGCTTCATGCCGAGGTCGGCGTATTTGCCGTTTGCCGCGAACGGACCGGACATCGGCACCGGACAGGCGAACTGCAAGGTGCCGGCCTGCGCGAACGCGCTTCGCGCGACCAGCGAACCCAACGCCCCCGGAACGGCCGACAACGCGGCCAGCTTCAACATATTTCGGCGATTCAAAATGACGCTCCTTAGGAAAGAGACACGCACTGACCGACTACGAAACTGCGCACACTGCGCGAACGAGTACTCGAGCTTGCTGGCCGCCGTGAAGTTTTCCACCTCACAGGCTTTGTTCTATTTATCATGATAAATAGGTTGGACTCGATCGTAGGTACAATAAATTCGAGTGTCAATAAGGCAAAATTCCTGGCAGCATGAGGCGGCCTTCTGTGCTGCGAAGGCGCCGGCGGATCAAACGAAGATCGTGCAGGACAAACTGGGAGCATCGAATATGGCCATGGACCGCGCCAAGGCTGGCGCCGCGATTGAGATCAAGCAGCAGAAACGCGGCGATCTGGTCGCGGAGGAAATCAAGCGGCTCATCACCGAGAAAGACCTGAAGCCAGGCGACCGCCTGCCGCGCGAGGTGGAGTTGCAGCAACTCTTTTCGGTGAGCAAAAGCACGATCCGCGAGGCGCTGAAATCGCTCGAAGTGCAAGGGCTCATCAAAGTGACCACCGGCCCGAGCGGCGGCGGCATGGTGGTGGAGGTGCCGCTCGATCGCACCTTGCAACTTCTGCAGAACTATCTGTTCTTCAAGGACGTATCGATCGACGACATCTACACCGTGCGCAAACTGCTGGAGCCGGAACTCGCGGCCGGGGCCGTACCGTATCTGACGGAGCAGGACTTCGAGGCGCTCGACGCGAGCATTGCATGTTGCGATCGGCCGGCTTCGTCACATGGCGGGCAGGACATCGTGCGGCAACGTCAGGAAGACGTGAATTTCCACGACATCCTCGCGGCAGCGAATCCGAACCCGTTCCTGCGCTTCAGTTGCGAGTTGATCAACGAAATGATCCGGCAGCTCATCGAGTTTCGTAACGATACGCCGCAAGCCGAACATGAGCGGTTCGGTCAGGCAAACGTCAAGATTCACAAAGCGATTACGAAAGCAGCGCGTGAGCGCAACGCGGAGAAAGTGCGCGAGTTGATGGTGATCCACATGACCGAAGCGCCGCGCTATGTGAAGCGGATGAAGGGAAAACTGCGTGGACGCCTGATCCTGGATTCGGAGATTCGTCGACGGGTGCGGGCGCGAAGCGTCTCGCCAACGGAGAAGGGTGATGACGAGTGAGGCGGGATTTGATGGCGGCCGCAGGCGTTGTGGGTTGCGCATTGCATGTCGAGGCAGTTCCGTCGGATGGCTGGGATGTTGCTTGTGCGGATCGCGGTTTTTTCTCTACCGAATGGATGTGTGAATCGTTCGATGCATCTGGCATACAGCCTTAGGTGCAGTATTAGGGCGCGCGGCTTGCTCGCCGCATCGGTGCGACGTACAGACAACGCGAGGTTCAGGTCTATGAGACGCACGACAGCATGTGGAAATAGCGAAAGGCATCGCGCACTCGAGCAGAGGGAACGAGCGCACCGGTCCTCGCGAGGGAGAACCGTGGCGAAGGCAGCCATCAAACGGAGGTCCAATCGGTCCGCCGATTGAATGCATAGCGAGGGCTCAATCTTTTTCGGGCCGCGCCGTTATTGCATCTGCACAGGCGCAAACATTGGACCTTCATGGCACAACCTATCCCGTTATCTCGCAATGCAGGCATTGCACGTGCTCGGCATGCCAAGGCCATGCTGTTGCCGATCGCCCGGCGGACCGCCGACGACCTCGCGCTTCGGGTCCATCTGGCGCTCGACGCCTTGCGCCGCGGCGCCGGCAGCATGACCGACGCACAAATACTCACACAAATCATGCTGTTGACCGGCTTCTTGGCTGAGTCGGGCTTCGGCTCAGCCACCGCCGAACAATTGAGTACGGCAGAATGCACTGTGTCGTCCGTGTTCGATATCGGCCGTGAGACCGGCAAGTGGAGTCTGGACGAGGCGGGATTCTCGCTTTTTGCGACGATCGCGACGAACTACGATCAGCAGTTGCATAGTGCGCCCCTTTGGGCAGTCACAGACGCGAGCGAGCGGCTTGATCGATTTACCGCTGGCATGTCGCATCAGACTCCCGTGCGCAAGCGGGCTTAGGCCGATCGGCGGGCGGATCTGTCGATGCATGCCAGTCGACGGGTGCGGTGTACTGGGAAGGCGCCGCGCGGATATCGCGGCGCAGTAAGTCATGGGGCAGATCTGATGCTGGGCGCCGCTGGCTGTGCGTGAGTACGGCAGCGGCGCGGAGTGGGCGGAGAGCGGAATGCCGCGGGTGAATTGCGCCGTAGCGGTTGCTGGACGCGGGTAGCGGAGCAGGTCGGGTTGTTCGTGTCGGATTCGTGTCGTAAGCGGCCGGCAAACCCATCTTAACGAATTGAACTAGCGGGTAGGATCCGCTGGCTGCCAGCGATGGGGCAGCAAGGCTGCGATATCGTTAGCCTGGTGGGATGGCAGTCGCGTCAGGACGTCTTTCAGATAGGCGTGTGGTTCGTGCCCGTTGAGTTGCGCCGAACGTAGCAGACTCATGATGGCTGCGGCTCGTTGACCGGCTCGAAGCGAACCCGCGAACAACCAGTTCGACCTGCCGATGGCCCACGGACGTATCTGGTTTTCGACCCAGTTATGCCGACTCCCCGATTATGCCGCGTCGCGCATGTGCGTGGCGGTGGATATGGCCTTTCCTGACCGCTGTGTCGGCATAAACGTATGATTTCTCAGGCTGGCTATCGCGCTGGCCAGGA